>Ga0181405_1000024_pt1 | contig 46927 bp, 70 predicted proteins | sample 28SPOviralmetaG_FD_130134 | JGI IMG/M metagenome (GOLD analysis project Ga0181405, IMG submission 130134) | Marine viral communities from the oligotrophic San Pedro Time Series (SPOT) site, San Pedro Channel, CA, USA - 28 SPOT_SRF_2011-11-29 | ecosystem: Environmental > Aquatic > Marine > Strait...
ACAAACTTATACTGGCCAGATGCTGATTCTGATGAGTTCGAATATAATGAAAACGACTTCTTATATCAGTCAACACGTGAAGATCTAAATGGTACTGAAGGTGGACGAAATACATTCATGGAAAAGATAGCAGAAGTTGATGCTGAAATTGAAGACCTAAGAAGACAAGCATATGAAAGATATGACTTTTTAGGTAAGAAATGAGAGCATTTATAACTGGACACAATGGATTTATAGGAAAGAATCTCCCTGCTGCACTAGAGCGGCAGGGAATACAAACAGTATTTACAGATGAAAGACATTTAGACTTAAACTTTACAAATAATAACGAACTAGATGTTTACACAAATAGTGAAGATGTTTGGAAGAAAGTATTGCAAGAATTAGAAGTTGACATTTTAATTCACAATGCTGCTGTTGTAGGAACTGATGTTGTAGGTCTTGATCCTGAAAGAGCAACAAGCTCAAATGTAACAGGCACTTACAGTTTAACAAGAGTTGCGAATAAACTAAAAATACCAATCATCTATTTAGGGACATCTGTAATTTACGATACGTTTAAATATCAAGAAGAAAGTATAGTAGAAGGTTCACAAAGAGGTCCTCATACTTACTATGGTCACTTAAAATTATTAGGTGAGAATCTTGTCAAGTCTTACGCAAATGACTGGTCAATTGTTAGGCCACTTTTTGCATTTGGCGGTGTAGGAGACATGAACTCTTTAATTGCAAAAACTTTCTATGGTTATTTTGCTAAAAAAGATAATATAGATATGTTCTTAGATCCTCAAAAGATAAAAGACTATTTACATGTAAGTGACTTTTGTGATGCAGTTGCAATTGTTTGTGCAAACGAAAATCACAGAGGTGAAGATTATAATGTCGCTGCAGAAACACCAATTGTGACAAGAGAAATTGTTGATATGATGTCAGTAATTGCAGGTGAAGATCTAAATAAGCTAATTACTTGGCATCCAGAGACAGACTACTTAGGTCACCATAGGCTATCTGCTAGAAAGTTCAAGGCGATGACAGGATGGCAGCCAAAATTTACATTAGATCAAGGTCTGAGGGATGCTTGGAATAGTATCTGTCATGCTGTACAAGGAAATGTGGGCTATAACCCACTTCAGTATCTTGAAGAAGCAAAACAAAAAAATGTAAATTTATTGGACTTTTATTAAAAAAGTCCTTTACTTATTCATGAAAAAGTGTTAAGTTACAACTATAAATAAGGTAAAAATACGTGTCTTTGAAAAATATACAACCACCAACACAATTCACTGGACTTCATGCGCATACTTCTTTCAGTACGTTTGATGGTCTAGGTTATCCAAAAGAGCATATTGACTTCATAACTAGTGAGGCACAAGGAGGAGATTCTTGGGCATTGACAGATCATGGACAAGGTTCCGGTCTAGCACATGCAAATCAACATGCTGAGTTAATGAAAAAAACAGGTAGAAAATACAGGCAGTTATATGGTGTAGAGTTTTATTTTGTCCCTTCATTAAAAACATGGAAAGAACAGTACGAAAATCATCGTGAAGCAGTGCAAGCTGAAAGAGATGCAAAGAAGAAAGAAAAGCTTTCTAAGTCTCCTGTCATAGTAGAAGCAGAGGCTGAGATTAAAGCCGGCGGACATGTTTTAGAAGATGAAGAAGAAACAAAAGGATCAGCAAAAGGAAAGCCTGCATGGAAGAGATATTATCACTTAGTTGTTGTTGCAAAAAACAGAACAGGCTTATCTAATCTTTTCACTCTTGTTAAAAAATCTTACAAACACGGCTTTTATAGGTTTCCTAGAATTGACTTTGAAATGCTTAAAGAACACGGTGAAGGACTTGTAGTTTCTACTGCATGTGTTGGTGGTTTGGCATCTGGAATTATTTATAATGAATTTCAAGACAAGACATTCGATCAATTCCACCCAGACTTATTGAACGACTCATTAAAATATAATACAGTAATGGGTAGATTAAAAAATATGACTGACTATTTTGTTGACTGTGTTGGACAAGAAAACTTCTTCTTAGAGCTACAGTTCAATAAATTATCTGCACAGCACATGACAAATAGAATGTTACTAGATCTTTCTAGGGATACAGGTATAAAGCTAATCTCTACAGCAGATTCACATTTTCCTAGCCCTGATAAGTGGGAAGCACGCGAGCTATATAAGAAACTAGGCTGGTTTAGCAATGATCCTACAAAAATGGTTTTGCCAAAAGAAGAAGATCTCAAATGCTTGCTATATCCTAAGAATGCACAGCAGATGTGGGATGAATTTAGTGATAACTACCAAGAATACGACTTCTACAAAGGTTATGAAGAAGATGTTCGTGACTCAATAAACAGAACTCACGATATTGCTTGGGATTTATGTGAAGACACGTGGATTGATAAAACTGCGAAGTTGCCAACATTTGGATCAACAGAAAAACCTGCATTTAATATGCTTGTTGATCTAGTCAAAGAAGGCTTAGTAAGAGAAGACCTAGACAAAAAACAAGAATACATCGACAGGTGTAAAGAAGAATTAGCAGACATTAAGTACTTAGGACATGAGTCTTATTTTATATCAATGTACAAAATATTTGAGAAGGCACGCGATAAGACTCTTTTCGGACCTGGCAGGGGATCAGGATCTGGAAGTTTAGTAAACTTTCTTTTAGGAATAACACAGATTGATCCCCTACCTTACGGTTTGCTATGGTCAAGATTCTTAGGAAGACACAGAGTTTCATGGCCAGATATTGATACAGATGCTGGAGACAGAGATGCATTAATAGAAGCATCACGTGAATTGTTTGGTGAAGATGCTGTTATACCAGTATCAAACTTCAATACACTTAAATTAAAATCTCTCGTAAAAGACATTTGTAAATTTTATGGAATACCGTTTTCTGATGTCAATACACTTATGAATGGCTTGCAAGAAGAAGTAATGCCTCATGCAAGAAACGAAGATGAAGAAAAATCAGTATTTGTTCTAAAACATGCTGACTGTATGAAATACTCTAAAAAGTATCGTGAATTTATGGAAAAGCATGAAGATGTCGGCAGGCATGTAGAAACTCTTTTTATGGAAAACAGGTCAATAGGTAGACATGCAGGTGGTGTTATAGTTGCAACAGAAGGTGATATAGAATCTTGTATGCCATTGATTTCTGTAAGAGGTGAGCTTCAAACTCCGTGGACAGAAGGTATGAATTTTAGACACCTTGAAGATAACGGATTTCTAAAGTTTGACTTCTTAGGATTAACACTTTTAAAAGATGTAGAAAACTGTATTAGAAGAATATTAGTAAAGCAAGGAATAAAAGAACCGTCATTCTTACAAATCAGAGACTTCTTTGATAAGCACTTAAATTGTAGAACAAATACTCAAGAAGACCCAAAGGTTTGGAAACATGTTTATGAAGAAGGAAAGTTTACTGCAATATTCCAGTTTACAGCTGAAGGTGCAAGAAAATTCTGCTTAAATGCAAAGCCAACAGACATAGAAACATTAGGTGCATTGACAGCAATCTACAGGCCTGGACCATTAAAAGCTAATGTTCATCAAAAATTTGTAAAAGCTAAGAAGAATGCTGCAAATATAATATACGACCACCCAGTAATCAAAGAAGTGTTAGGACCTACTTTTAATTTTGTAATATTTCAAGAACAGTTTATGTTACTTGCACAAAAACTAGCAGGATTTACTCCAGGTGAATCTGATAAACTTAGAAAGACACTTGTTAAGAAGTCACTTGACACATTAGATGGTAAGGCGTCTGAAAGAGAATTGGCAAAACAAAAATTTGTAAAAGGTGCTAAAAAACTTCACAATATAGATGAAAAAATAACAGTTGCATTATGGGAAACAATCGAAGCATTCTCAGTGTATGGTTTTAATAAGTCACATGCAATTGCTTATGCTATCGATTCTTACTATTCAGCATGGTTGCATACATATCATGAAGAAGAATGGCTAGGAACAGTACTACAGTCTGAAAATAACAACCCAAAAGGACTACAAAAAACAATAGCAGAAATAAAATCTTATGGCTACTCATTTATTGATCCAGACGCTAACTATTCAGGTAAGGAATGGGAATACTCTTCTGAGATTAAAGCATTTGTTCCACCGCTTTCATCTGTAAAAGGTGTTGGTGACGTTGCAATGAATGAGTTAATAGAAAAACGACCATTTAAGAGTTTAAGAGAATTTCTATGGGATAGTGATGGTGTTTGGAGATGGTCAAAATTTAATAAGACTGCACTTAAATCATTGTGCGCTGTAGAAGCATTTTCATCTTTTGGTGAATTACAAAATGGTGAAATAAAGAATCATAATCAACTTCAATTAATATTAACAGACGAAAAGAATTATGAACAGCTTAGAAAAGGTCCATACGGTCTTACAAAAACTCAATATGCAAGAGAAACTAAAAAAGGTATCCAGCCTGAACAAATACTCACTCAACTAGTTGCAAAGTATGAAGATGTTGAAGATTGGACAAGAATTGAAAAGATAGAAAACTATATGGACATGACGCAAACAGCAAATGGAAAATTGTTATTTCCTGATGAAGTAATACAGCAAATTAATGTTCATAATGTAACTTCTACAATGGCAATACCACCAGGATCTAAATTAATGTCTTGGTTTTGCTTAGTTGATAAAATTAAAAAGAAAACGAAGAACGGTAAAACGTTTTGGCGGTTTAAAATAATGGATAATTTAAATAACACAGGATGGCTAAGACTTTGGGGTACTTTTCTTGAAGGTAAAGAACCTGAAAAATATACTTTGTGCGTAGGCGAAGTTCATCATGACCCACAATGGGGTATGTCTTCGAGTTGTGCAAAAATAAGCCAATTAAACATATAATATGCTTAGACTAAATAATGTTACACTAGAAGGTCCAGATTTATCTGGAAAAACAACTCTTTTTGAAGCAATACACTCAGCAACAGGTTATAGGTGGAACATACAGGACAGATCTGAACTTAGTATGCTTTGCTACGCAGAAATGTACGGTAGAAATACTGATATTTGGCATAAAAGATTAAGAGACAGGCTTCAAAACTTAAATGACAGAATGATTGTTGTAATACCACCACTTGATGTCATACTTGAAAGATACGACAAGAGAGGTGATGACAAACAAAATAAAAAGTCTCTAATAGAGCTTTATGAGATTTTTAAGAAAAATGCAAAGCTATATTCTGATTATCCTACTATGGGATTGCTAGAAAATATAGAAGGATCAGTAGAAGAGATAACTGCACTATGTATCGCATGGCTAGCAGACTGTGAAACATCAGATATAGATAGCATTGCAAACGATATTGCAGAAATAGCATCTGCATCAGATAATGAAGCACATCCTGTCAAACTTCAAGTAGACTTAAAAAGCTATGATGTTGAATTGCTTAAAGATGTTATGGATGACGAAATAGAAGGCAAGTATTATAAACAAATTCTAAATGATGTTATAACAAACATAGACAAAGAAGTAAATGGAAAGAATGAGTATAAATCAAAACAAAAACCAATAACAACAAGAAGATTTATACATACAGAACCAACATGCATATCTTTGTTCCACACAATGTTTAGGAAGGACAGACTATCATTTTATGCAACATGCAGATCTTCAAATACAATCGATACATTTTCATTTGACTTAAAATTCTTAATTTACATGTCAAGGTTCGTAAAAAATCATTTAGAAATAGAAGATCAGGATGAAATGTCTCTTGATATATCAATGCATTCTGCACACATAATAGAGGAAGAAGATGGATAAGTTAGAAGAAATTTACAAAATACAAGAAGCATTTACTGAAAAGTTCTTTAAAGAAAAGCAAGATCTCACACTAAAGCAAGTCAGAAATAATAAACACATGCTAGTAAAGTGGAATAAAGAATACATACTTGCTTTAATAGCAGAATCAACTGAAGTACTAAATGAGGTTGACTGGAAAATGCATAAAAAGATGAATCTACCTACAGACGCAAGAGATAGACTTTTAGAAGAAAGTATTGATGTGATGAAGTTTCTTTTAGGATTAATAATTGTAAACGGATTTACAGTCGATGAAGTTTATAATATGTTTAAAAATAAATCTAAAAAAGTAGAAGAAAGACTTAAAGAGGGCTAAATTGCCAAATTACAAAGGTTATTTTACTGACATATTAAAAAGAACAGAGGTAATGTCAACATGCGCATCAACACAAGTCGGATGTGTAATTGTAAGGGACGGAAGGATAATATCTACAGGATGGAATGGCGTACCGGCAGGAAAACAGCACTGTGATCACATTTATGAATGGGGTGCATTACCACTAAATGACAAAAGTCATCAAGACTGGTCTCCTCTAAATGAATTACATGCAGAAGTTAATGCAATAGGTTATGCAGCACAAAGTGGTGTATCAACAAAAAATGCTGTATTATACACATCAGTTTCTCCCTGTATTGACTGTGCAAAATTAATAGTTGCATCAGGGATAAAAGAAGTCTGGTATATTGATGAATACAGAATTATAGAAGGAATAAAGTTTTTAAACGATAATAACATAAGTTGTGAGAGCTTATAAGGAGTTATAATGAGTGTTACAGAAAATGATATGACAATGGCTGATGCAGAATCAGTTCTAGAACAAGCATATCCTAAAATGATAGCAGAATTTAAAATAATTCAAAAACAACAATTTGATTTATTCTGCAAGAAGCAACATGATTACGGTCCAGGGAATATTTCAGTTGGAACACAATTGGCAACAAAAGATGAAATTAACTTATCTCTGACAGGATTATGGTTTAGAATGAACGATAAAATACAAAGGCTAAAAACACTGTTGCTGGGAGGAAGAAAAGCTGCTGTTGAAGAATCTATGGAAGATGCTTACCTTGATGTATCAAATTACGGTATTATGGCAGCAATTGTTGCAAGAGGAAAGTGGGGTAAGTAGTGGAAGGATTATTATGGGCATTAGGAATCTGTCTGTTAGCAGTTTCTACAGATGTAGTTGATTGGATAGCAGATAAAATCGAAGGAAAATTTAGAGACAGATGAATACACAGTATGAGAAGATTAAAGAACTAGTAAGCAAATATCCAAATGATATGATGCTAGGTAAACAAGTTAGAGATTATGTTTTGACAAAAGAAAAAGAAGCGCGTACTTATAAGCTTCGAAAGCTTAGCCAAAGAAGTGAATAGATACATACCCACGTTAATATTCCAGTTTTGCTGTTTGGCTTTTATACTAACACAAATTACATGTGCACATGCAGATGCAAAAAGCTTTTTGCTTGTAGACCAGAGAAAATCACAACATGACTATAATGAATTTCCACTATTATATCATTTAGATAAAAAGACACTTTACTGCAAGAAGCATTTTCAATTTGAAGATGTTCAAGCATTATATAATTCAAACAAAAACCACTACGATTATGTAGTACAAAAATCAAGGAGACAGTTATAATGGGAAGACCCAGAAAATACAAAAGACCACAAATTAGGAGAAAATGTCAAAGTTGCGGAAAGATGGCATGGCTGCCTTACACAAGGACTGTTGTTCCTCCTCAGGGTTTTAGTTTTGAAATTCAACCGCCTAAAAAAGAAAAAGAACTAAGGGCTGATAGAAGGGGTTCTGAAAAATGCTCTATAAAGCACTATTGTAATGAGACTTGCTATTCAGAATCTATAAGTTTATGAAAAAAGTCCTTTACATTAACACGAAAAAGGCTTAGATTCTATCATGAATAAAGGCACAATCATGAACAAAATAAGTTGGTCTCAAGTACAAATCTATACACAGTGTCCATTTAAATGGAAACTAAATTATATTGATAAGAATAGAAAGTTTACAGACTCTATTTACACAGTTTACGGAAAAGCAGTACATGAAGTTTTACAACATTATTTGACGGTAATGTATGAAGACTCAATTAAAAAAGCTGATGAAATAGACATGCCAAATATGCTCGTAGACAAATTAAAGCATTTTTATAGTGAAGGCGTTAAGAATGCAGATGGAAAGCATTTCTCCACACAGTCACAATTAACTGAATTCTGTGTACAGGGTGCAAAAGCTCTGGACTGGTTTAAGAAGAATAGAGCTAGTTATTTTGCAAAAAAGAACTGGGAATTATTAGGAATTGAGGTTCCGATAGAAGACAAATACAAAAGTGTAGGAGTGTTAGGTTATATTGATGTTCTTATGCGTAATACAAAGTCAGGAAAGATAAAAGTAATTGATCTTAAAACTTCTACTATGGGATGGAAAAAAGAAAAGACAGATCCTATGAAGCGAGGCCAGCTATTATTTTATAAGAAGTTTATTGCTGATAAGTATAATGTAGACATATCTATGGTTGACGTGGAGTTTATAATCATTAAAAGGATTGTATGGGACAAAGGCGACTGGCCAGTAAAGTGGATACAGAGATTTGAACCTCCTTCAGCAGGTGTGTCAATTAATAGAATTTTTAAACAAGTTGACCTATTTATTAATGAATGTTTCAATGAAGATGGAAGTTACAAGACAGAAGCAACATATGAAAAGCTTGGTGTAAACACAAAATGTAAATGGTGTGAATTTGCTAAATCACCAGAAATATGTGATAAGGGGAAGAAATGATACCAATAGTTAGAATAAATGGCGAAGATTTTATAGGCACAGAATATGAAAGTGCTATATGGAATAATATAAAAGAAGCAAAGAAAGCTTGCGCAAGAGAATTTATGATCTGTTTTCATGGGTCAGACTCAAAAAGTTTAAAACAAATAGCAGCATCAGCAGATAAGCATGCTGATAGTTTGCAGTTAAAGACAACTGTTAAACTATGGGAAAAAGCAAAGTCTGAGAGTGTATTTTTAGATTCTTTCACACCTGCTGATATTGCACATATAAGAAGATATAGGTTTGCATGTAATGCGCCTGCACCTACAAATGTTATAATGTCAATGAATTTTATCATTGATCATTTTAGATTTATGAGGTCAAAGAACGAAGAACAAGTAACTTCTAATAAGAAGCAAAAAAGAAATGATTCTATCGACTTTGACTACAATAAAAAATAATCTTTCCACTTTTACACGATATATATAGTATATACAACAAAGGAAATAAGTATGAGTATTGATATTTGGAGGCTCACATCTATTAAGTTATTAACTGAAGTTTACAACGGATTCAAAAACAAAGGACGAATGGAAAATGTTACACTTCAGAAATTAGTTAATAGAGCAATGTGGCTTTACTTAAATGACGAAGATTTCGCAAGTAAAATCAAATCCACAGAAGAGTTAAAAGAAAATTACAAAAACGGTTATTGATAGGAGTTTAAATGTTAAAGATAGGAGATATTCGTAACGGATACGAAGTCCTCCCAGCAAACAAGCGGAAAACAATTCTGCTACTGAGTGATGATTTAAGAATGCCCTCAGGTGTAGGAAACATGTCTAAAGAGTTTGTTATGGGAACAGTACACCATTTTAACTGGGTACAGATAGGCGGTGCAATAACGCATCCTGATGAAGGAAAAGCAATTGATCTAGATGCAGATACACAACAAAGAACAGGTGTACCAGGTGCTTTTGTAAGGATGTATCCTTGCAGTGGTTACGGAAGTCCACAGCTTGTAAGACAGGTTCTCAATGCACATCCAGAAATAGAAGGATTAATGATCTATACAGACCCAAGATTCTGGGAATGGCTGTTTCAGATGGAACATGAGATCAGGTCACATCTTCCTATTATGTACTACAACATCTGGGATGATTTACCTTACCCAATATGGAATCAGAAGTATTATGATTCTGTAGATGCACTTTTTAATATATCAAAGCAAACAGTTAATATTGTTAAGAATGTTAGGACTTCATATGAAGATTGGCAAGTTACTTATATTCCTCACGGAATAAGTGAACAAGACTACTTTCCAATTCCAGAAGGTGATGAAAAATTACAAAAAGCAAAAGCAGAATTAAAAGAACAGATATTCAAAGGTGAAGAAAAAGACTTTGTAATATTTTATAATGCAAGAAATATCAGGAGAAAACTACCTGCTGATATTGTATACGCGTACAGAGCATTTTGTGACTCTTTGACAGAAGAACAGGCTAAAAAATGTGCATTATTAATGCACTGCGATCCTGCAGACCAAAACGGAACAGATCTACCTGAAGTAGTTAGACAGCTCGGAAATGGACACGATGTGATATTTTCAACAACAAAGTATGATAGAGAAGTAATGAATATTCTTTATAATATCGGTGATGTTGGAATACTAATAAGTTCAAATGAAGGATTTGGACTTTCTGGTGCAGAGAGTTTGATGGTAGGAAATCCTATAATTGTAAACGTGTCTGGCGGTATGCAGGACTACTGTGGCTTTAAAAAAGAAGATGGGACTCATTTAACACATGAAGACTACACAACTGAGTGGGGATCTAATCATGATGGTCGTTACAAAGATCATGGCGAATGGGCATTTCCAGTATGGCCAACTAGTAGATCTATTCAAGGATCAATCCCTACGCCGTATATTTCAGATGACAGACCAGACTGGCAAGATGTTGCAATACAGATGAAAAATGCTTGGTCTGAAAGAGGTGAAAAACTTAAAGCGAGAGGAAAAGCAGGATATGAGTATGTTATAAATCCGGAATACGGTTTTACAGCATCAGAAATGTCAAAGAGATTTACACATGATATTCTACAAACAATCGACAATTTCAAACCAATACCTAGAATGGTTGTGGTAAATGGAACTGACTGGAGAAGAAAAGTTATCAAAGAAAATGGTTTAACTATGACGAAGGAGATATAATGAAGCCAACGGTTTTAGTTTCAGCACCAGTAGCAACAAGGTCAGGTTACGGTGCAAGATCAAGAGATGTTGTTAGGTCACTAATAGGCTTAGACAAATACGATGTTACAATAAACGCTCTTCCGTGGGGAGCAACTGCACAAAATGCATTGAACTCAGATGATCCAAACGATCAAAAAATAATTGAGTGCATAAAGCCTTGGGACAGAGGAACTCCTGATGTGCATATTCATATTGTTATACCGAATGAATTTCAGCCGATCGGAAAATATAATATAGGAATTACTGCGGGATTAGAAGCAACAATAATACCTTCAAACTGGATAGAAGGAATTAACAGAATGAATTTGGTTTTATGCAGCTCTAATTTTGGTGCACATGTAATGAGAAACTCAGGATGGAAGAATAATGACACCGGTGTTTCACTCACAGCAACCACACCAATAGTTACATTTTTTGAAGGTGCAGACACTAATATATTTCATAAAACAAATGAATGCTCTGTAGACCTTAAAAAAGAGATGGACAATGTAAAAGAAAAATTTAACTTTCTATTTGTCGGCCACTGGTTAGGTGGAAACTTAGGACAGGACAGGAAAGATGTAGGTAACTTAGTAAAAACATTTATGTCTACATTTAAAAAGAAACAAGGTGCAGGTCTTATACTAAAATCTAGCGGAGCAAGCGTATCTAGATTAGACAGAGAAGATATGTTAAGGAGAATAGATGATATTAGGACATCTGTTATTAATGACGACATCCCAAATGTTTATTTGCTACACGGAGATCTTCATGATACTGAAATGAATGATTTATACAATCATCCAAAAGTAAGTGCAAATATAACTTTTACACACGGTGAGGGATATGGAAGGCCACTTCTAGAGGCATCACTATCAGGTAAACCTGTTATCGCTCCTAATTGGAGTGGTCATGTTGACTTCTTAAATCCTAAATATACAAGATTACTTGAAGGTAATCTAATCCCAGTTCCTGAAGGTGGTTTCCAAGAAGGAATATGGGTTCAAGAACAACAATGGTTTCAAGTAGATATTCAAAAAGCTGGATTAGCTATGAAAGAAACTAAAAAGAACTACAATCAGTACAAGAAGCTAGCAGGAAAACTATCTAGATCAAACAGAAATAAATTTAGCTTAAAGAAAATGACAGAGCTGCTGGGTAACATATTAAATCAGCACTTGCCAGCATTTACAGAGACTGTAGGTGTTAAACTTCCAAAGCTAAATGTTCCTAAATTGGAGAAAATATAATGGAACGAGTAATTAAGTGTCCGATATGTAATAGTGAACACCATTGTTTCGAAGAAATGCAGGAAGAGTATAGCAGCTATATGTGTTTTAATTGCGGATTTATGAGTGATTCTAGATTTACAAAAGACAATGAAGATAAAATGGAACAGGACGGTACTATCTTAATTAATAAGTTGAAAAAATTTGACGAAGAAAAAGGTATTTGGTGGCGTCCTTCTGTTGTCAATATGGGCAAGCTGGGTATTATTTATCCAGAAGGAACAGAAGATGAGTGGCAATGGAAATATGCCAAAACTATCCCTATACCTGAAGAGAAGAGAGAAGCAATGCCGAACTATTCATCAATGCTAGACACAGAAAATGCAAGTACTTATAATACATTTTTAGATGCTTGCAAAGAAATGGGAATAGCAAAAGACATAACAGATGGCTAAGCAAAGAACACAGTGGGGTGGTATTTTAGAAGGCGAAATAGTAAATTTTCGTTACAAGGGCAAGAAGAAAGATGCTAAAAGTAGAAATAGGACATGCCTGATACTGAATATGAGACACATGTATCTTCGAAACGATGGTAAAAAAATAAGACTAATACACGCACTTCAACTTGATGCTATTCCAAGACCTAGAGGGAATAGAAAAATTAGACCTGAAGAGGCAAAAAAAATATTTAAACAACTAGGACCTGCAATATTAATGACTAGTGAAGATGACTCTTCATATCAAGAGCAAAGAAATCTAGGGTTAAAAAGAACAGGACCAGAAAAGTATGCAATAGGTGACCAAGCCTACAGAATTAATTTATCACGAGGCAATGCAAAAAAAAGTTATAGCAAATTAAAAGTAGTTTTAGAAAAGAATTCAATTTATAGAACATTTAGCTGGGATATATTAAGAAGATCATCAGTTTTTAGAGATAGGGATTATGATTGGCCAAGCGAGTATATTAGCAAGTTTGTTACGCAAGAAGCAAAAGATGCAACCACTCCACAGGTTGAGAAACAAATTAAAGAATCCAATGAAGCTTTTTTGAAACAGCAAAATGAAAAAATGAAAAAACAGCTTAAAGCACAATTAGCAAAGGATTTATACAAACCTAAAAATATAACTTTGGATGACATATAGAAGAAAATGAAAATAAGTTACGCGGTTACAACACACAACGAACATAAAGAAATAGCAAAATTAATTCCCTTTATACTTGAAAATAAAGACCCTGAAGATGAATTAGTAATTATCGACGATCACTCTGATTATAAGACATTGAATGTTTTTGATGAATACATACATGATCAATGGCATCATATAAAATTTGTAGAGCATGCACTGTATAGCGACTTTTCAGTTCATAAAAACTTTATGAATAAACAATGCAGTGGTGATTGGATTGTTAATATAGATGCTGATGAAATACCAAATCAGTTTTTAATGCAGAATATCAAAGCTCTTATATCAACAAATCCAGAAGTAGAACTATATTGGGTGCCAAGAGTAAACACAGTAGAAGGTCTTACAGATGATCATATTAAAATGTGGAACTGGAGAGTAGAAGAGAACGGATGGGTAAACTGGCCAGATCCTCAACAGAGAATTTATAAGAATGCAGATCATATTGAATGGGTAAGGCCAGTTCACGAAAGGCTTGTCGGTGCAAAAAAAGATGCTTTCTTACCTTATGAAGAACAGTGGTGTTTGTATCACCCAAAAACAATACAAAAACAAGAAAGTCAAAATCAAAAATACGCGGAGATATTAAGATGAAAATATTAGTAACAGGAGGCGCTGGTTTTATAGGTACAAATGTTATAAAAGTTTTATTAAAGAAAGGTTACGATGTAACTTCAATTGATGATTATTCAACAGGGAAAAAAGAGAATGAACAAGAAGGATGCAAATATTACGATTTAGATCTGTCTACTGTAAAGTACATATCAATATTTGCACAGAAGCCAGATGCAATAATACATTTAGCAGGCATGTCAAGAATACAACCTTCTTTTGAAAAGCCAAGAATGACTTTTTCTAATAATGTTGCTGCAACTGTCAATATAATGGAAGATGCAAGAAGAAATAAGATCCCAGTAGTTTACGCAGGAACATCTTCTGTGCATGGAAATATAATGGCAAATCCTTACACATTCACAAAACATCAGGCTGAAGAAATTATAAAAATGTATAGCTTGATATACGATGTCCCTTCGTGCATAACTAGATTTTATAATGTATTTGGTCCTCACGCAGCAACTGAGGGTGCATATTGTAATGTGCTAGGAGTTTTTGACAGGCTGTTTAAAGAAGGACGACCGCTAACAATTACAGGTGATGGTGAACAAAGAAGAGACTTTATTCATGCTGAAGATATTGGAAAAGCAATAGAAAAATGTCTAAGGGCAATGTGGGGAGAAGTTGACATGAAGTTTTCAGGAATGACACTGGAGTTAGGAACTGGAAAAAATTATTCAATAAATCAATTAGCAGCAGCATTTGGTGAAGATTATCCAACAAAATATATTCCAGCAACACCAGGAGAGATGAGAGAGACGAGGTGCTCAGATAATAGAACAGCAATGGAGTTACTTGACTGGGAGCCAAAAATAGATGTACTTAATTGGATTACAGGAGAATATCAATGTCTAGAGTATTAATAACAGGAGGCAACGGTTTTGTTGCAAAAGTATTAGATGAGTATTTAAGAGGAGACTATGAAGTTCACTGCTTAGGAAAAGATCAACTAAATCTTCTAGATAAAGAAAGCATACATAGAAGAGCATTAGAATTTTATGATGTAATAATAAATACAGCAGTTGTAGGCGGAAATAGAAAAGACGTAGATGATAAAAGTGTTTTTTGTGATAATATGGCAATGATAGAGAATCTAATGTCTGAAATAAATGATGAACAAGTATTAATAAACTTCAGCTCAGGAGCAGAATTTAGAAATGAAAATACTGCATACGGACTAGCAAAGAAAATTACTACAAGATTAATAAATGGCAGGAAAAACTCTTACAACTTAAGATTATATGGATGCTTTGGGCCTGATGAGATGGAAACAAGATTTATCAAAAGATGTTTTGAAAGAGAAGAAATAATTGTAGCAGATGATATAGAGTTTGACTTCTTTTATGTTGAAGACGTTGCAAGGGTATGTAAGTTTCTAATTGATGGTGGTCTCGGAGACAGCAGATCTGCATACAATGAAAGAATAAAAGATATAGATTGTGTATATGAAGAAAAACACAAGCTTTCTGATATTGCAAATATGATAAAAGAAAAGTACAGGCCAGAATTAAAAGTTGTAATTGGAAATCCAACAGGAGATGAATACACAGGCAATTCAACACAATTAAGTCACATAGAAATTTTTATGAAAGATAAACTGGCAGGTTTATCAAAAGGTTTGGAGGCAATGAATGCAAAAAATTAGTTTTTTAATTAACTGTTCAAATGACACGCTTAATCATCTTAAGCTTTTAGTAAAGTCTTTGATAATCAACTTAAAATCAGATGCTCATGAAATAATAATTTTTGTTGATTCAGATAATGAAGGAACAGCAGAATGGTTAAAAACTCAAAAAAGCAAGTTTAAAGATCTAAAAATTGTTACTCATAAAGTAAAGCCTTGTATTGGATATGCTAGAAATAACAATTTATTAGTTGAACTAGCCAAACATGAAATCGTAAGTTACCTTCAATCAGACATGGTTATCTCAGAAAATTATGATGAAGATATTTTAAAGTATGTAAAACCTAATCAAATTTTAAGCTCTACAAGAATAGAGCCGCCTTTGCACGGAACATCACAAGAAGTCATTACAAAAGACTTTGGACTAGAGCCTGATGATTTTGATTTTAGTAAATTTAATCACTTTGCAAAAGAAAGTAAAGAAGAGAAAACAATGGAGTACTTCTTTGCACCGTTTACTTTCTATAAAAAAACATGGCAAGATGCAGGCGGTTATGACACAATGTTTAGAAGGTCTAGAGAAGACAGTGACTTATTAATGAGGCTTCGACATCAAGGTGTAGAAATTAAACAGACTTTTGGTGCAATAGTGTATCATTTTACATGTGTTACTTCTAGAGGAAAAGATTGGTTTAAAAGTGACAATAACAAAGCACAAGAAAGAGTACAAATACAACAGAGCGCAGACATTATAGAGTTAAGAAGATTTTTAAGAAAGTGGGGACATTTTTCTCACACAGAAAAAGTAAACAAATACGACTGTGACTTTGCTTTTAATTTTCCACCAAGCTTAGCTTTATTAGCAGAAATAGAACCGTACTTCTCAAGAGTGTGGATACCTAAGCATGAGATAAAACAAGCGTATATCACAGAGCTACAAGACGAAGAGCATATATATGCAAATAAGCTGCTCGGTTTTACTGAGAATGATTGGAAAGTTGCAAGCCGATATTACAATAAGACAGATCTGTCTAGTAAGATAAAAATAGGTTTGCCAAAGCAAAATCAGTACAAAGTCTTAGTTGCAGGAACACCACCAACTCCAGAAACTCAAGAAGCATGGGTAAGAGAAGTACAAGAAGTATGTCACACTGTCAATAAGGTAATAGAAGAATATGATTTTGGTGAGTACGAGTACGGAAATTTAAAAATACACATCAGGAAAAAGGCAATAAGAAACCCTGAATTATTAGTTGAAAATCCACCATTTGACATGAGCTTATTGGAGATACATTGAAGATAGCATTTACATCTGAATTACCAAACAGAGGAAAGGTAGGAAGAGAACACCATAATATGAGGACTGAGTTTGCATGGATGTGCAAATTAGATGCAGAGCACTATCCAATTGACGCAGGTGCTAGCATACAGAATTATGATCTTGTAATTGTAATATTACCGAAAGGCCTGGTGTTTAAAAATGCAGTTGGTGTTAGAATGCATGAAGATCAACAAAATCCTATAAGTGATTTTTTAACATACGATTTTATAAAAATGTTAAAGTCAAATAATAAAAAAGTTGCTTATATGCAAGAAGGTCCTTGCTGGCTATTTAATGATTATGATATTAAAGAGCAGATCGGTTTTTATAACCAGTTAAGTCAAACTGACATGATACTTGCTCATAACAAATCAGACGTTAAATTTTACAAAGGATTATTTCCAGGTAAGAAAGTTTTTGACATGAGAACACTAATGATAACAGATAATGTTGAAGACATGAATGGACCAAAGCTAGATAAAACTATCATTGGTGGTAATTTTGCAAGATGGTACGGAGGTTTTCAAAGCTTTACAGTAGCATCTCATTTTAGAAATCAAGTGTACACACAAACTTCACATGCAATGATGCAAGATGAGGCAAGAATACAAGAGTTAGAGCATTTACCAAGAATGAATTGGACTGAATGGATGAGAACATTATCTACTTTTAAATATGCAGTTCACTTAATGCCAACAGTTGCAGCAGGAACATTTAGTTTAAACTGTGCTTATTGGGGAATACCCTGCATAGGAAATCAAAAAGTTGATACACAAAGAATATGCTTTCCAGATCTTTCAGTTGAAAATGATGATGTAGAAAAAGCAGTTGAACTAGCAGTAAAATTAAGAGATGAAGAAAACTTTAGAAATGACGTTTCTGAAAAAGCTAAAGAGTTTTACAAAAAAGAATACTCAGAAGATGTATGGTTTAAAAATTTTATGAGGAATTATGAACAATAAATTTAAAATAGTAGTCCCATCTTACAATAATGAGAAATGGATACAGACAAATATAGAAAGTATTCAAGAACAAAACTATGCGTTCTATGAAGTGCTCTATATAAATGACAAATCAACAGACAATACAGAAGAGTTATATCATAAATTAGTAGGTGATGACCCTAAGTGGACACTTCAAAATAATGAGGTTAATAGAAAAAGGCCTTACAATGTTGCACCTAAAAACTTAGCACACTTTTTTAATGATCCTGAAGAAATACTTTTATTTGTAGACGGGGATGACTGGTTGCCGCATGCAGGTGTTTTAGAAAAAGTAAATGAGTTTTACAATAATCAAAAAATCTGGATGACATACGGAGGAATGGTATGCTGGAGAGGTGGAGATAGAATAGATCAGGCTCATCCACAAAATTCACATTACCCACCTAACGTTCATGCAATGAATGCTTATAGGCAAGATTTATGGAGAGCAAGTCATCTCAGATCTTTTAAGTGGTGGTTGTACGAAAAAATAAAAGATAAAGACTTAAGGTACACAAAAACAAATGAGTACTATCATGCAGAAGATCTTGCAACATCATACCCTTGCTTAGAAATGTGTCCAAAAGAAAGAATTGGTGTATTGGACTTTACAAGCTATGTTTGGAATGGCGGGGAAGATGCGGATGGTAATACAGCAGAAAGACAATCACAAGAGAATCATTGGGAAATGGAAACAGAGTGCAGAGCAAAGTTACCTTACCAAGAGATTGCAGATGACAACGGATTGGTAGTGCCTAAGCTTGCAGGAGGTCTTGGAAACATGATGTTTCAAATAGCTGCATCATATTCTTTTGCAAAAGACGTAAAATCTAAGTTTGCAGTAGACTATGTTCATATTGGCACATTGCATGGACACCCAACAAATTATAAATTAAACATATTTAAAAATCTTCCTGAGACACAGCAGATGGGAGAAGATGCACTCTTATTTAAAGAGGGGCAGTATAATTATGAACCTATAGATACACAACAATTCTTAAACAAAAGAATTTACGTAGACGGTTATTATCAGTCTTACAAATATTTTGAAAAATACAAAGATGATATTGTCAAGTTGTTTTCACCAAATGAAGCAGAAAAAGTTGCAATGAGTAATACATACGGTCACTTATTTGATAAGAAAACAGTTTCACTTCATGTAAGAAGAGGAGACTTTGTAAATTTGAGTGACTATCACACTGTTCTTCCAGCATCATACTATTTAGAAGCAATGGAATACTTTGGAGAAGATGTTAGATTTATGTGCTTTAGCGATGATATTAGATGGTGTAAAGAAAATTTGAGTGATGGTAAATTTGACATATACTATATGGAAGCAGAGACTGACTGGATGGATATGTACATAATGACTTGGTGCAATCACAACATAATAGCAAATTCAACATTTAGTTGGTGGGGTGCATTCTTAAACGTTAACGACGGTAAAGAAGTCATTATACCTAATGAGTGGTTTGGTCCCTCACAGCCAAGCACAGTAAACACAAGAGATTTATTTCCAAAGGAGTGGAAAACAATAGATGAACTATCCAGTAACAATTAATTTAATTGACGCCTCTTTCGGGCACTTAGAAACACCTGACGGTCATTACTCTATGGCTGGACATCCAAACAGTATTAAAAAACCAACAAGCATAAAGTACGTCAGAGGAAATAGAGACTGGGAGGGCATAACAATATTCACTGACTCTCTTATAACTCCTGAGAATGTAAGCTCTGTTAACTCAGAAATAAAGATTGGATGGTTGATCGAGAGAATTGGAACAATCCCACAATCATTTCATGATAGTGTAAAAGATTTAGATCTAATAATGACAAATGATAAGTCACTGATAGAGCAATATCCTGATAAGGCAAGGTTTACTCCGTTTGGTGGCGGATGGATAAAGAAAGAAAACCAAAATGCAGAAAAAGAAAAGCGTAGACTGGTTTCAATGATTTACTCAAATAAAAAACAAGAACTAGGTCACATGTTGAGACATGATATTGCGAACAACGTTGCAGGATTGGAGCTTTTTGGAAACGGATCACCAACACCAATAGAATATAAAGAGATAGGACTTACAGATTTTATGTTCACAATAGTGATAGAAAATATAAGAACAAATGACTATTTTACAGAAAAACTAATAGATCCCTTTCTGACAGGAACAATACCAATTTATTGGGGATGTCCAAATGTTGATGAGTATTTCAATACAGACGGAATGATTATATTAAACAACACACCTCCACTGTATGATGTCGAAAAAATTATTAAGAATCTATCAGTAGAAAAATACAAAGATATGACAGACGCAATGTTAGACAACTTTGTAAAAGCAAAAGATTATGAAATACCAGAAGAGTGGTATTATAAAAATATAATAAAAACTGAATATCCGGAGCTATTTAAACATGAGTAAAGAGCAAGTATTAAGTATTTATGGATCACATGACGCAGCAGCAACTTTCATAGACAAAGATGACAATATAAAAGTTTTAGAGTATGAAAGATTTGTTAACAAGCGTTACGGATCTTTTAAAAAGAAAATGGATGCAAGAGGTCCAAAGATGGGAAGCAATGACGAAGAGCGTAGTGCTTTCCTCGAGTACATAAAGGCAAATACAAAAGAAAAGATTGCAACTGTAATTTACAATGAATTAAATCCTGAAGATATAAGCTTTATAGCAGAACATTTTCCAAAATGTGAGTTTATAAGAATGGAGCATCATAGAGCACATGCAGCTAGCGGATATTTCCAGTCAGGCTTTGACAAAGCAATTATATTATCAATAGACGGAGGTGGAAATGATTTTGATGAAATAATATACACAGCTTCTTACTTAGCAGAAGATGATGAAATTAAGACAATTCAAACATATGAATTTATAAATCTAGGGGTTGCTTACGGACACATCGGAATGCCTATATCAGAAATAAAGCCAGGCCCTGACAGCGATGCGCATTCGTTGGTTTATGCAGGAAAAGTTATGGGATTATGCGCTTATGGTGAAGTTAGAAAAGATTGGGTTGAACCAATGCATGACTATTATAAACATATGTCACTAGAAACACTTGGTAGGGATATTAAATTAGACTTATCATTTGACAGTCTAGAAGGTATGAATAGTTATGACTTAGCTGCAACATCTCAGTATGTTTTTGAAACAATTGCTATGGATATTTTAAGTCCATTAATCGATGAGTACAAAGATCATGATGTGGTATTAGTAGGGGGTTGTGCACTGAACGTATTGTTTAATCAGATATTATATGAAGAATTGTCAATCACAGGAAGAAAATTATATGTTCCACCGAATCCAAATGATTGTGGTCTTGCTCTCGGTCAATTTTTACTTCATAATAAAATACACCCTGAAGATCTACATTACAATGGCTGGGAATTACTTGACTACAACAAATTAGATGACTACGTTACTAAAAGAAATGCAAGAAAAATTAAAACACCAGAAATAGTTTCTCTTTTAAAAAGTGGCAAACTAATAGGCATGGTTACAGGTTGTTCTGAAGTAGGTCCAAGAGCATTAGGAAACAGAAGTATTATTTGTGACCCTTCTTTTCCTGACATGAAAGATATACTAAACTCAAAAGTCAAATTTAGAGAATGGTACAGGCCTTTTGCTCCTGTTGCAAGACTAGAAAATGCTTCTAAATATTTTAATAATGTATTTGAGTCAAAGTATATGAGCTTTGCTCCTACAGTAAAAGCAGAATATGAAGAAGAGTTAAGTGCAATAACACATATCGATAAAACATCACGTCTGCAAACAGTGACAGAAGATCAGCACAAAGGATTCTATGAAATCTTAAAAGAATTAGATAATCAAGGACATGTATCAGTTATCTTAAATACTTCTTTTAATATACTTGGCAATCCTATTTTGACAAAGATCGAAGATGCACTTCATGTCCTAGACAATACAGAGCTAGACTATGTAATTGTCGATGATTATTTATTTGGAGAATAAAATGAATAAAAAGATAGTTGTAACAGGTGGTAGCGGATTAGTAGGAAGCCACTTAAGAGAAATTTTACCAAACGCATCATACCTATCATCTAAAGATTATAATTTAGCTGACTGTAGACAAGCAGAACTTATGGTAAAAGAAACAAATCCTGATGTAGTTGTACACTTAGCTGCAAGAGTTGGGGGTTTACTTGATAACATGAAACATCCTGTAGAATATTTAGAAGAAAATATCTTAATGAATACTAATGTTCTTAAGTTCTGTCACAAATATGATGTTGAAAATGTAATAACAATGCTGAGTACATGCGTGTATCCTGATGTTGTTGAAAATTACCCAATGACAGAAAAAGATTTGTTTAATGGTCCACCTCCAAAAAGTAACTTTACGTATGGTTTAGCAAAAAGATGTACAGCATCTCAGATAGAATCTTATACAAAACAGTATGACAAGAAGTGGTCTTATTTAATACCATGCAATCTTTATGGCGAGTATGATAAATACACAGAGCACAACAGTCACTTTGTTTCTGCGCTGATTAAAAAAATTCACGAATCAGATGACAGCATAGAATTATGGGGAACAGGAAAGCCACTCAGGCAGTTTATGTACGGTGCTGACTTAGCAAAGGTAATTCTATATTTTATAGAAAACAAAATTTTTGGTGGTTATAATGTCGCTCCAAACTTCAATTATTCAATAGCAGAGATGGCTTCAATTGCAAAGGCAGCAATTGGCAAAGAGAACTTATCAATAACTTATGATTCTACAAAACCAGACGGTCAGTTTAGAAAAGATGTAGATTCTTCTAAGCTGCTCAATATCTTAAATGATTTTAAATTTACTGAGCTAGAAGAAGGAATAAAACTAACTTACAGTAGGATAAAAGATAAAGACACACTATTTAGAGTAAATGGCTAAAAAATACGCAATACTTTCAAAAGGAACAACAAACTATAATAGTGGTAACGGTGCACTTACAACAGGAACTCCTGCTGATCAGACAGAAGCAGCAACAGAGCTCATCATAAATAGACTTGCTTTCATCGATAAGCTTCAGAGAGGAAAGTTAGATAGGAAAACTATTGTTGTGACACTCCCAGAGAGAAAGTTTTTGTATGAGAACTTAGTAGATACTGTTGTGGACTTTGAAGAAAAGTATTGGGGAGACAGAGGCTACGACACACAACACAAAGATATAGATGCTCTAGACTTTATCTCACCAGTTAACTTTGACAAACATATTGCAGATCTCCCGTATTACACAAATAGTAAAGGACCTCTTTATGGAAATTATGAAAGAGACAAAGAACTAATTCAGAATATAAAATACGATTCAAATATTCTTGACAAAAAATTAGATGATTTTTTAATTTGCATTCCTAGATTGAAAAGATCTGACACTAGAAGGAATTTAGACAAAGAGTACTGGACTCGCTTTTTAAGCATAGCAAAAAAATATTTTAGTAGAGTATTTGTTTTTGGAAAAGAGACAAAGTATCTTATTAGTGACAATATTGAGTATGTAGATACACTAAAAGAATATTGTAGTTATGTGCATCATCCAAGCTGCAAGCATGTTATAAGCACAATTTCAGGTCCTTGTCACTACGTACAATCTTTTGGTAATGTAAGTGGTAAAACAGTGTTAAGTATGATTGATAATAATGGTATGTTGTCAGATGTGCCCGAAGAAAGAGATGCATCTTATTTTCATCCTTGTCTAAACTTTTCTAATGTAAAATTAAACATAATAAAAGGTGATAAGCAATACAATCCACCAGAACCAGAAAAATTAGCGAAGGAACTATGGGAACAGGAATAGACAAATACATACAAGAAAAAGTAAAAGAAGTTTTAGATCAGACAAAATTTCCTGAATATGACAACATACACAGCGATACTTTTTCAGAACTAATAGATAAATTAGTAATAACACATATAAGACTTTGGTATCTGGAAGATGCAATGACATTGGAAACAGATGGTAATAAAATGAAACAATTAAAAGATAAAGCAGATATTACTTTTAAACAGAAGAGGCCAATGCTAGTAAAGTCTATCGATAAAATTATTACTAATATGTGCAATGGAAAGTTTAACCCTGTTGCAGAGAATCCAAAATTATATAAAGGTTTTGAAGACGAATAAAAATTTAAATAACGCATTTTTAAAAGATATATATAAACAAAATAAAGGTTTTTAAATTGTCAAACTCAGTTACATTAAAGAAGCGTCTTTTAGAGCTACACTATAGAAACAATGAAGAACATGTAGGAAGTTGTTTTTCTGGATTAGAAGTAATAGATGACATACACACAAGCATGGACAAAGATGATATTTTTATCTTATCATGCGGACATCTAGGTTATGCACTTTATGCTGTTATAGAAAAGCACTACGGAATTGATGCACAAGAATTAGTTAATAAGCACGGAGGACATCCTCATCTAGATGAAAAAAATAAAATTTACTGCTCATCAGGAAGTTTAGGATTAGGAATTACAGTTGCTGTTGGAAGGGCACTTGCTGATACTAGTAGAACAGTTCATGTGCTTATAAGCGATGGTGAAGCAGCAGAAGGAACTGTATGGGAAAGCTTAAGATTTATTTACGAGCACAATATCAGAAATATAAAAGTTCATGTCAATATGAATGGACTTGCAGCTTATGATGCTGTTGATGTTCCTTATTTAGAAAAGCGACTTAAAGCATTTTTACCTGACATAATAATACACTACACGTATGTTAATCACTTCTCATTCTTAAAAGGCATAAATGCACATTATCATATTATGAGTAAAGAAGACTACAAAGAAGGATTACATAGTCTAGATATACAGGAGGCGTCATTATGAGTGTTAGAAAAGAATTCAGTTCATTGATGTATGATGAGATGGCTGAGAATGATGATGTAATATTGATACTAGGAGATTTAGGTTACGGACATTTCAATCAACACAGGATTGACTATCCAGACAGAGTTATTAATCCACTAGCAGCAGAACAATTAATGGTAGGAATGGCAACAGGATTAGCATTAGATGGAAAGATAGCTGTATGTTATTCAATAACACCGTTTGTAATTTTTAGACCTTTTGAATTATTAAGAAACTTTTTAGATCATGAGCTAATACCTGTTAAATTAGTCGGATCTGGTAGGGACAAAGATTATGGTGGGTTAGGCTTTTCACACTGGGGAATAGATGATAGAACACACCTAAACTCTTTTAAAAACATAGAGAAATTTAGGCCAAAAGATGCCAAAGAAATGAAAGACCAATTTAGCGACTTCATGTATAATGGATTGCCAAGTTACGTTAATTTATCAAGATAGGAAAACAAAATGCCAAAGAAATATAGAAGAAGATCAACAAATATTGCTGGAAACTTTAGAGGTGAAGAAGATATATTCTTTACAAAAGTTGTTAAGGGATTTAAACATTTTTTAAAAAGCCCATTTAAGAGAGGTTGGAGTAAATGAAAAAAGCACTAATTACTGGGATTAACGGTCAAGACGGATCATACCTTGCAGAGCTATTGCTAGAAAAAGGATATGAAGTACACGGAATATTAAAGAGAAACTCTGTAGCAGAAAATCAAACTGCAAGAATAGAGCATATCTTTGATAAAATAAATTTAGAATATGCAGACATGACAGACATGGCATCACTTATAAGTGTGTTGCAGAAAGTTATGCCAGATGAGATTTACAATTTAGCAGCACAGTCACATGTAAGAATATCATTTGATCAGCCAATCTACACAGGTAATGTTGTAGGAATGGGTGTTCTTAATTTACTAGAATCTGTAAGGCTAGTATGTCCAGGTGCAAAAATATATCAAGCATCCTCATCAGAAATGTTTGGTAATTCTATGGATGAAGATGGTTTTCAGAGAGAAACTACACCAATGCATCCTGCAAGTCCTTATGGGTGTGCAAAGGTTTTTGCATATAATTTAATGAAGAACTATAGAGCTGGATATGATTTGTTTGCTGCAAATGGTATTTTGTTTAATCACGAGTCACCAAGAAGAGGAACAAATTTTGTTACAAATAAAGTAGTAAAAGAAGCAGTATTAATTAACTACGGTCTTTCTGATAAATTGTTGCTTGGTAATTTAAATGCAACAAGAGACTGGGGTCATGCAAAAGATTATGTAAGAGCAATGCACATGATATTGCAGCAAGATGAACCAGATGATTTTGTCTGTGCAACAGGTGTTTCTAATTCAGTTGGCGGTTTGGTAGACTATGTGTTTAATTCATTAGATTTAGATCCGAAACAGTATGTTGATGTAGATGAAAGGTTTTGGAGGCCTGATGAATTAGAGCATTTAAAAGGTGACCCATCAAAGGCTAAAAAAGTTCTTGGCTTAGAATTAGAATACACATTTGAGTCAATGTTAGATGAAATGATAGAATACTGGGTAGGATATTATGGAGAATTCGCATGATAACTAAATTAAAAGAGTATTTGCTTGAAAGAAAGAAGCAATCAATAATAAGAAATACTCGTAGCTACATAAATCAAAAGCATGCAATGAAAACATGGGAACCAGGAAAAGACTGGGTTCAATATTCAGGGCCTTACTTTGATGGTGAAGAGTATTCAGCAGGAGTCGGAAGGCTAATGGATGAATGGTTGATATACGGAGAAAGAGCAAGAGAATTCGAATTAGAGTTTGCTCCACATTTAGGAAAAAAATACGGATCGCTTACTAATTCTGGAAGTTCTGCAAATCTATTAATGATGAGTGTGTTAAAATCAAATAGGCTAAAAAGTAGATATAACTTAAAACGAGGCGATCAGTTTATCACACCAGTTGTTTGTTTTCCTACAACAATAAATCCAATGTTGCAAAATGGATTTGAGCCTGTCTTTGTTGATGTAGAGTTACCTAATCTTCATCCTAACTTAGATCAAGTAGAAAAACTTTTGGAAAAAGATAGAAAGAAAAAGAATCCTAAAATTAAAGGTATCACATTTGCACATGTTCTCGGTAATCCACCAGACATGGATAGACTTATGGATATTGTTAAGAAATACGATCTAATATTCTTAGAAGACGCATGTGATGCATTAGGATCTACTTGGAAAGGAAAACCACTAGGTAGTTTTGGCTTAATGTCAACGTGCTCTTTCTTTCCAGCACATCACATGTCAATGGGAGAAGGCGGCTTTATTGCAACAGATGATAATCAAGTTAGGATTGCACTTGCAGCAACAAGAGACTGGGGAAGAGCGTGTTACTGCAATACACAAAAACCAGGAAATGTTACTGAAGGAACTGCTTGCGGAAATAGGTTTTCTGAATGGTTTAAAGATGCAGGATCACAAGCAACTTTTGATCATCGTTATGTGTTTGATGAAGTGGGCTACAACTTAAAGCCACTTGATATGCAAGCAGCAATGGGTTTAGAACAGGTTAAGAAGTTACCAGAAATGCATGCAAAAAGAAAGCTTAATTATTTTAGACAGACAGAAATATGGGGAAAGTATAGAGAACATTTAATGTTACCAACAACTATGCAAGGAGCAGACCCGTCTTGGTTTGGTTATTTAATAACTGTTAAAGATAGCTCGCCTGTAAACAAAGCACAGATGATCGCAAAGTTAGAAGAAGCAAAGATACAGACTAGAAGCTATTTTACAGGTAACGCATTACTACACCCGGCATATGCCGAATTAAGAAAGAAATACAAAGATGTCCAAAAGGCATTTCCAGTTGCAACTAAAGTTACAAACGATACTTTCTTCTTAGGCGTGTGGCCAGGTGCTTTGCCTGAACATTATGACTATATAGAAAAAGTTGCAAAGGAGATAATGGAGTGAAAGTAGTATACGTAACAGGATGTCTAGGATTTATAGGCTCCCACGTAACAAAAGCATGTTTAGAGCTAGGATGGCAAGTAAGAGGTGTAGACAATATCACTTATGCAGGACATCCAGAAATACTAAACGAGTTTTCAGAATATAAGAACTTTGTATTTGAGAAAAAAGACATCAACGAACTAGACTGGTTGTATGATTGTGATTATGTAATTAATACAGCGGCTGAAACACATGTTGATAATTCAATAGTTGATGCCAATAAGTTTGTAGAATCAAATGTTGGTGGTGTTCACAATTTACTAAAGCTAATCAGAACAAAAGAAAACTATAGAATGCCAACACTTTTACATTTCAGCACAGATGAGGTTTATGGTGATATTATAGATGGCATGCACAAAGAAGATGACATGCTTAAGCCGAGTAATCCATACTCAGCAACGAAGGCTGCTGCTGATCAGTTGGTGACTGCTTGGGGAAGAACCTATGGTTTACCTTATGTTATTGTTCGTCCAACAAATAATTACGGAAAATGGCAGTATCCTGAAAAGCTAATACCAAAAACATGTAAGTATCTTTCAATGGGAAGAAAAATACCAATACACGAACAAGGAAAACCTGTAAGAAACTGGCTTCATGCTGCTGATACTGCAAATGCAATAACAACAATAATTGAATCAGGTGACAAAGCAATTAATCAGATTTACAATATTTGTGGCGGCTTTGAACAGGAAAATATGAAAACAATAACATCAATTATTCAGTGCTACTGGGAAGCAGATGTCAAGCCTGATGAATATGTAGACTTTAAATACACACGACAAGGTCAAGATGTGAGATATGCAGTTGATGATTCAAAGCTAAGATCGCTTGGCTGGAAACCTGAGAGGGAGTTTGATAAAGAGATAATGGGAATTGTACAATTTTATAAACAGAATTTTATTTGGTAATGGAAGATCTTTTTAGACTAAATCCTGAAGTTCAGAGATTTGAGAGGGACTTTACATTTGATGACTTTGATACTAACATGCATGATGAGTGGAAAGATGCATCAGCTGACAGGCTGAAAGAGCCAGGATGGGGAAATAGATACGAGTATGAAGCACAACTAGTAAGTTCGGTAGTATCACAAAATAGTAATATAAAAAAAGTATTAGAGATTGGAAGTGGTCCTGGTGTCTTATCACAAGAGGTGTTAAAACTAAATCCTGAATTAGAATTTACACTTATTGACAAGCCTTTTGCAAAAGAATATTTTGACAAGCATAATTTTAAAGGTAAGTTTATAGTAAAAGATCTGGCAAATTCATTTGATACAGAAGGTCTTGAAAAGAAATATGACTTAATAATCATGAATGATTTTTTAGAGCATGTTCAGAATCCTACAATAATCATGCAGACAGTTTATAATTTAACAGATAAAGATTCTGTAATATTTGTGAGCAATCCTAACTGGAGAATGAATCATCAGTTTATCTACAGAGGATTGTTTGACTTCGATAACTTCTTATACTTTATGTATGTTCACAAGTTAGAAGCAACATCACTCACTGGATCAATATTAAGAACACCGTTCTATCCAAAATTAGATAGTGAAAGGCTCTTGCCAGATGAAAATATACAGGACTGGAATCATTATATGACATTCAAACACAGGATTTAGATATTTATATATTGAATGGTTAATACGGAGAATAGTTATGCCACAAAAACCCGCGTCGTTTGAATATAACGCACAGTTAATAAAAGTTTTAGATGGAGACACAATCGATTGTTACATTGATTTAGGTTTCGATCTCAAGATAAAGAAAAGAGTTCGTTACATGGGTATCGATACCTGGGAATCACGGACTAGAGACTTAGAAGAAAAGAAAAAAGGCCTTGCAGCAAAAGCTAGAAACAAAGAGCTTCTAGAGGCAGGAACTTTCAAAATAGTATCTTATGGAACAGGCAAATTTGGTCGTGTTCTTGGGGAGATATTTGTTAGTCCTGACGCTGTTGGAGAAAATGCAGTTATCGATGAGAGTGTTGATAGAAATAAAGACGGATTAGTAAGCATAAATGATATATTAATAGCGGAAGGTCATGCTTACGATTATCACGGTGGAAAAAAGAAAGACTTTGAAAAAGAGATTGCAAAAGAAAAAGCAGCTAAAAAAGAAGACCTTGTTGATAAGCCTGCGGAGGAACAAGCAACAAAGGAATAGGAATTGAGTGAGTTACAAGAGTCCGTTGTCAGAGCACAAACGCTAATATTAGTAAACAGGAACAGCGGCAATCCACATATTGTCAAACGTGTACTTAGACGATTCATGAGATGTATAAAAATAAAATAAAAAAGTCCTTTACTTTAATAGGAAAAGAGTATTAGATTCTAACATGGCAGAATTCTATATATTACTCCCTGATGATGATCCAAAGGACATATTTGATGTAAACATTTTAGGAAGAGAAAGCTTCGGTACATTTTACGCTGAGAGAGGAATGCAAACTCTGGAGCGCATTATCGAACGTTCACCGATCAACTTAAAAGATGTTACAATAGTTACAGATATGGGAACAAAATACACATTAACAGAGTTTTTTGATCACTTAGACAAACTAAAAGTTTTATTCAATTAGGAGTAAACGATGGCACAGCATTGGGAAAAATATATAGAAGAATTCGAAGATCTTGAAGAGAGAGAATACAAACAATCTTTCAAGAATAAGAAGAAAAAACTAGATCATACTCAAGCAAAGAAAATGAAGGAGACCAAAAAGAATGGTACACAACACCCTAAAAAACCTCGTCGTTAGCACACTATTATTACTTGTCATAGCATGTGAATCACCAGTAGGAACCGGGATGACGTCACATGAACATGTGACAGGAAATGTAACAGTTATAATGCCCTCAATTCCAAGAATAGAACTAAATGATTATACATGGCAGACAATAGTGACAATGTACGGTCTTCTAGAATCAGAAAATATTGATGTAGAGAACATGAGAATTGAATGGCAGTCTGATATGTTTTGGGTTGTAGATGATACAGCAGGATATTTTAAGTTAGACTGTAGAACGTGTGTAAACGGAACTTGGTATGATTCAGATGGCACAACATCTCCAATGACATACAATTTTCACACAATGGCACCTGTCACAAATCAAGTATCACTTGCAGATTCAGAAGGTGAGTTTGGTAATGTACTTGCGCCAGTTAAATCAATGGTTAGTCGATCAATGTGGTTGTGGTGGTCAATAAACGGAACAGTTATTGATTCAATGTCAATATTTTTAATGGATTAGAACATGACGAATCCTGATACAGAAAGAGGATGGAAAAACATAATAGATGGTGTCGAGTATATTGACAGCTTCTTTGATCCTGACTGGCTCTTAAAACTTTATAATAAAATTAAAAGCGATAAATTTGAATTTAGAGGTGTTTCTGCAGAACCCGATGGAACAGGACTAAACCAGTTCTGGTTCTTAGACTTGCTTGAAGGAAAGAAATACAATAAAGATGTAGAACATATAGGATCACACTTCCCATCAAAAATAGTAAGAGCATATGTAAATTATCAGACTTTTGGACAACATGGTGACTTTCACGAAGATGACGGATCGTTAACTTATCTTATCTATATTAACCCAGAATGGTCCTACGATGATGGTGGTGGGACTGAATTTCAAACCCTTGATATGACATCGGTGGTGTCGTACCCAGTATTTAACAGAATTATAAAATTTAATGCAAAGTTCAATCATAGAGCCTTGCCAAACATAAGAACTAATGCATTCAGATATACTGTTGCATTTAAAACAGAGGAGGCTATGAGTGAAGATCGATCTTAATTTAGAAATATTTAAAAACTTCTATACAACACCAAGACTTGGAATGGATATGAGTGATGGAGGCGGTGCATTTGGATTTGACATACACCACGCATTAGAAGCATGCTATTTGATACATCATTATAACTGTGATGCGATTCTAGAAACAGGAACAAATTCAGGTGACACAACTGAGTTCTTAGCAAAAATGTTTCCAAGCCTTCCCGTGCTAACATGCGAAATAGAACAGAGGTATGTTGATGTAGCAAACATAAGATTAGAAAAATATGATAACGTAAATGTATTTTTGCAGAGTAGTGAAAAGTTTCTTGCTCAATATGCAGGAGATTACAAATTTCCATTTATATTTTTGGATGCACACTGGCAAGATTATTGGCCATTACATGATGAGCTCAACATAATTAAATCAGGTGTTGTCTGTGTTGACGACTGTGATATTGGTGATATTGCATTTGGATATGATGCTTATAATAATGTAGTATGCAATCCTGAAATGATAAGCAAGGCAGTATCAGACAATCTAATTCACCCTGAAGACAAAGTTAAAGTGTTTACAAATAATCCTCATAGCAAATATACTTATCCCTGTATGCAGAAGGCAAGAAGAGGCGGAAGAGGATATTATGTGTTAGGAAAAGACACAGATGTTATTGAGCAAAATAAAAACTTTAAACTTAGTGAGGTATAACAAATGAAATGGGTTTTGGTAGATAATCAAGGCAATGTAAACACAAAAGCAGAATTACACAGTGGTTATGGAATTAAGTCTGCAAAAGCTTATTTTATGGGTGTAAAGCAGCTTGATGAAAATACTTTTGATAATCTATGGGTTGTCAAGTCAGAGAAAGAATACAACCTGAATCAAGAAGCATTTACACGTCCTGCATCATCAGATCCTAACAGAAGATGGTGGAAAGAAGATGGCGAAATCATGGATGATGACTTAAAATTCTAGCGTAACATAATGTTATAGCTGTTACATTTTAAGTGTAACAAAATTAAACAGGCCTCTTTTCAGAGGCCTTTTTTGTTATAAAGAGCAAAATTATCAAAAAAAAGTTTCATTTTATCTTCAACAATAATCACACTTACAAAGAAATGCAAAAATAATTAAAAATAGTTTCCAAAAGTGCTAGGGTTTGGCACGGTTTTTTCTCTATATACTATAGGAACACTACAATAACCAGTAAAAACACAAAAGGAGCATTAAAATGTTCGTTAAAATAATAAAAAAGATCTTAAAAAAGATGAAAAGCACGAAAGGAAACTCTCTTGCTGAATTCGCAGTTACTACAGCAATGATGGCAACACTTGCTACAACAGCCGCACCAAAATTTGGACAAATCGGTGCAGGAGCTAAAGAAAAGAAAACTATCGCAAACATTGATAAAATGTTAACAGTAGCAAATAACTACTACAACCAGACATTATCTGAGGAAGGAAAAGGAAGATTTCCAGGGCAATCTAAATACGATCAACCAGTAGGCGGAATAGATTTAGGTGAAGGTGAATACACAGACCAGACTTTAGAAATCTATATTGAAACAATTCTAGAAAACAAAGAATCATACGATTCAGAACTAGGTGAGTTTGTTTATGTATTTTCAGCCTCAAGTGATGACGATGATGCTATACAAGGCGGATGGATGAATTTAGAGACATCAGTTGGATTTAATTCAGGTGGTGCACTAGATTTTAAAGCAGACTTTGGTAATCAAGGTATGAAATCACCATTTCAGGACGGTGCTTACGCATATTTGGTAATACCAGGATCTGGATCAGGAACAGATGCTCAAGCACCTGCTCTTGTTGTGATAGACACAGAAAGCCCATCAAAACTATTTAAAACTTTAGTACCGTAAACAATAACCCAGTTTAACTTATAATGAAAGAAGACAAAATGAAGAAACTAAATAACAATCAAAACGGATTTACTCTAATAGAGTTAATCATGGTAATGATCATCTTAGGTGTTTTGGCTGCAGTTGCAATCCCAAGATACATGGATACAATTGAGAATGCCGAAGAAGCTGCTGAAGATGCAGTGATAAGTAATGTTGAAGCAGCATTAGAGAATCACGCTATTCATACACTAATCTCAGATGGAAGAGCTATATGGCCCGATAATCCATTTGATGCTTTAAAGCAAGCACCTCAATCTTACACAGAAGATGGAACAAATGCAGATTCAGATCAAGAATGGACATTTGTTGATGGTAGTCCAGCTTATATTACACACCAGCGTTCAGACAACTCTAGGTATAAGTGGGAATACTTCAAAGGTATTAACTCAGGAACTGATGCAGATACTACCGGCTATTTAAATGGTAGAGAAAGCCTCAGTAATGATTAAAAGAAACGGATTTACTTTGGTTGAGCTAATAATGGTAATGGTAATCATCGGCATATTAGCTGCAGTGTCAATCCCAAGATTTGCTGGTATTGTAAGACAATCTGAAGCAGCTTCTGAGCAAGGAGTATTGATAAGCATGGTAGCTGCTTTAGACACATGGTCTCACGAAAGGTATATTGAGGAAGGACTATTAAAATGGCCAACTAATCCGTTCACAGCACTTAACAAGGTACCACCGGCTTATGACAAGTCAATGACTACACTTCTTAAGGATATGAATGATAGTGACTGGATATTTACTGCTGATAATGACGATACTTATCCTAATCATATTGCACACAGAAGAAAAGAAGACAGCTTAGCTTTGTGGCCTTACAATCCAATAACAGGTGAGGTAGGATTTGATGACCCTCCCTACAGACCGTCGATCATGGTCTACAGACCAGATCTGGAGCAAAACTAATGATACAAACCTTAAAGAAGGGTTTTACAGAGAAAATGAACGAAGGGTTCACATTAATAGAACTCGTAATGGTTATGATAATTCTAGGAATATTAGCTGCAGTTGCAACACCAAAAATGACAAAAGTCTTGGATCAAGCAACTGTAAGAGCTGAATTGGTAGTTGTTAATCAAATATGGGCAGGATGTGAATCCTATGCTGGTGATTTACTGATAGAAACAGGAAATGAAAACTGGCCGTTTAATCCACTATCAACATTTGGCAGAACACGTAATCTAAAGATCACTATGGACTTAGGTATACCAGATGAAGATAATGAATGGCAATTTAGCTTAGATGATATAGGTGAACCAGCTATATTCCATATGAGACCTGATGACGAGATTTTTTATTACACATATGATTCTACTAATTTTCAATTAGCAGAAGAAGGAATAAAGTATACTTATTAATATGAATGACAATGTAAAAGAAATAGGCTTAATTTTAGGAATCGCAATAGCAATCGGCTATGTGATATTAGCACCTGATCCTGATGCGATTCCTACAGAAAAAGTACCTTCAATGGAAAACTTTGATGATCATCCAATATCTGCATGGGCAGCATTTGATGGAAGGGGTGGACCTTGTGTAAAAGTAAGATATGATATAAAGAGAGACAATACAAAACTTTATATGTTTAATGAAAATGGTAAGCTAGTTCACATGACTCCATTATCTTTAGATCCATTTAAAGACGGAAGAAGAAGAGTTGAAACATATACATGGAGATTATACAGAACAGAATGGTCTTCTGATGTAACACCTGGCACATATACAATTGTTGTTGGGACATCAAATGATAGAAGAGGAATAGGTACAGAGATAGAAGTATTATGAAGTACTTAGTGCTCTTATTAATAACAAATGTTATATTCTCGCAAGACATAAAAAGAACATCTGAATTTAAAAGAGATGTTGCATACGGAATAGATTGTGATGATACAGAATACAGAGATTATAAAGGTTCACCTGCTTGGAAAGGTTATGGAAACTGGCTATCTGAATGTGATTCGATTCGTACAACACGATTAGATGCTGAGTTTACCCTTAGATCAAAAGAAAGAAAAAGACAAAAAGCAATCCAAGATAGCATAGACATAGCAGAGCTAGGAGAGGTAGATTTAGACTTAGATGCTATGTGGGAAAATACTGTATGGGAAGAAATACAAGATGTACAGAAGTATATGGTGAGGTAGAACAAATAACTGCTGTTGCTGGAGTTCGTGGTGCTGAAGCTGAAGATGAAGCGTTGGCACTTTTATATTATAGAAAATCAATGAAAAGATTAACAAAATTAGAGTTACAAAAAGCTTATGGAAAGCTAATGATAAAAAGAGATCAACTAGTTTCCAATAAACAGCCCACAGAAAAGATTGACCAATATTTATTTATAATAGAAGGGAAGATCTCTAAATACGATAATAGCTAACATACCATAGGAAATAACATGGAAAACTATCTACAAAAGGTTGTAGAGGAATATTCATGGTTATTAGTAAGTGGTATCGCCATTCTTTTATTCCAGAACACTATCCGAGAAGCAGTTGACGGAATAATGATATTCTTAGGCAATGATTATAATGAGGATGATGTAGTCGAGGTGGACGGCGATCCCGGTCGCATAGTCAGAGTTGGGATGTGGAAAACAGTTTTTTTCATATACCACGTAGTAAATGGACAAATAGTGGGTGGGTCCAAATTAGTAGTAGCAAACTCAAAGTTGAAAGACTTAAAGATAGAAAAGCCACTACCTAATTTAGACTTATCAAAATACAAAAAATCGTGAAGGATAAAGCAATACTCTGGCTAAACGCTATATTGTTCTACGATTTAAAAGACTTAAAACTTTGGACACCAAAAACAAAGAGAGAGAAAGCTTTGGATTGGTTTAAGACTAGGAAACCGCTTAGAGAAAGAATCAAAGATCACAATAAAGTTACATAATAGTAGTTTCATATAATATATATAATAAAGACACATGAATAAAGAAACGGATCCTCTTTTAAAAAAGAAGATAATCGCACAATACAACTTCTTAAGAGTTGAAGTAGAGTATCAAAAAACACAATTTGATAACGCTGTCAAAGCATTTGACAAACACTTTAACCCAAAAATAGAAGATAACGAAGCCAAAGCCGGTCCTGTATCGCTTCCTAAGATTGAGAAAGATGATAAAAAGCTACCGATGGATGTGGACAAAGCATATAAAAAGCTAGCACAAAAAGTACACCCAGACAAATCAACAGGTAACGATAAAAAGTTTCAGGACTTAAGAGAAGCTGTTAATAATCATGATGTTGGAAAGATACTTGAAATAGCAAGTGAATTTGACGTAGACATAAGCGATGAATCAGGAATCGACATGAATGTAATGTATGTAAATGGAATACAAAAACTCGAAGCACAACTACAACAATGGATGACAACAGCAGCATGGCAGTGGTATCATGCTGATGGAGAAGCAAGAGAAAGAATTGAAAGAGGTATATTAGAATTATATCAGTAAAAGTTTAAAATATAATATAGAATGTAACAATTTATTTAAATTTTAATTTAATAGTACGTTATATAGTTATGTTATAACCTCAAAACCGGAGAAAGAAAATGAGGATACTAGCTGCGATGCTAATGGGCGTGTTGGCCGCCCAAAACTTGCCGCAAGGTGAGAGCCGTCAGCCCATACCACAAACAGAGTTCGAGTTATTAGCAAACCACATCCCATCCTATATTGGAAGCTATGAAGGAAGAATAATAGTAGAATTCTTTGTAAATGAATTAGGAAAAGTCGAAGATCCACAAGTAACTGATTCATTTAATGTTACGTTAAACGATGTAGTTTTAGATAAAGTCCGTCAATCAACTTATTTACCCGCACTTCAAAACGGAAGGCCTGTTAAAGTTAAGTACTTATTGCCGATTCAATTTAAATAACATTGACTAATCAGGCCCCTTTTCAGGGGCCTTTTAGTTTACTACGTTTCGTTCCACCATATTCTTGCAATAATTGCAAATAAAATTAACCCGTATATTTTAGGGAGCCAGATCAATAACCATTGTTCTATAATTGGCCAGTATTCCATAGAAGGAAGCGTGGCACCACGCTAGTACTAGTCTTCCTGGTGCCACATGAGGTTCACTTCCTTACGTTTACCTTTATTTTCGGAATAATCCAACTAATACAAGCATCGCTACCAATCCAGCAAAACCGGATGAGCCAAATTGATTAATGATACCCGTTAGATTTCCAATAACATTTACACCAAAGACACCACTGCCAAAGATGACCTCCGACATAGCACCAACTGCTACAAAACTCATGAGCAGATGTACTAAATCATCTATCCATACTTTAACCATTGATATTGCTTCTTTCATGTGTTATTCTCCATTTATTCCAAAGAAAAAGGACCAGTCACGCAAAGTCGAACGTAACGAAGTCCTCATATTAACTATAATTAGCAAAATATATTACAAAAAAGCAAAAAAAGTCCTTTACTTTGTCGCGAAAAAGGCTTAGATTAGAGCATCAAATAAATCAATAAAATAAAGGTTACATAATATGGGAAATTTACTAGACACAAGCTATTTTCAAGCTCTTAAAAAACGAGAAGAAATGACAGATGATATAGAAATGGTATCAGACTGCTGTGGAGAACCAGTATACGAAGATCACGATATATGTTCAGGTTGTAATGATCATTGTGGATCAGAGCCAGCTGATGACTTTGACTTTGACGAATACTGTGATTCTAATCCAGACTTTAATGCTGCTCTTAACGGTCATCCGGACTTCATTTAATTGAAGAACTGTAATAAATGTGGTCAGTTTTTACCACATGCAAGAATTCATTTAGGTTATAAAAATTGTACACGGTGCAGCGAAGTTGAGCCATACTCAGCACACGTGGTTTATCCGCACAAGACAGGCGGCTACGTACAACCTGTAGATAAGTCAACAAAAGAACATCTAGACAGGTTAGATAGACGAGCTCCATCAAGGGGCAGAGTCACAAAAGGCGGCTCAAGCTCTTGGGACAGATGGTTAAAACAATACATGGAACCCAAGAAGGAAAAGAAGCGGGTGGCACAAAGAACTGACAGAATCCCGGGCCAAATAGTTCGTGCTACCCGCTCAAATCTATCAATTAAGACAGAAGCACTTGATATTTATGTACGAGACGGATATGACAAAGCACTTAGTTATTTGAATCAGTTATTTCAATCAGATGAGATCACACTGTTACAGAAAAGTAATGTTTCAAATTATCTTACAGATCTACAGGTCATGAACCGTAAAGAACGGAAATTTGTATTGGAGATCGCACGTGAAGAGACAAAACAGAGAGTACAAGACGCCAATTGGTGCAATACCTAAAATTGTTAATAACTTTAAGCCAAAAACAGAAAATCAGCAGCTATTTTTTAATAAAATAAGTGACTTTAATAATCAGTTAGTTATGTGTCACGGAATAGCAGGGACAGGAAAGACATATGTTTCAGTTTATAAAGCACTACAAGATGTATTAAGAAGAGGCACGCCATACAACAAGCTAATAATCATAAACCCAACTGTTGATGTTGGTAACGAAGACAAGCTCGGTTATCTCCCCGGAGAACTTGACAAGAAAATACAACAGTATAATGAATCTACATTTACAATACTTGACAAGATAGTTGGTAAGGCAAGGGCAACAAAAATGGTTAGTGATAATAAACTAGAGATTGGTGTTGTGAACTTCTTAAGAGGTGTAAATTTAGAAAACTGTTATGTGATATTAGACGAAGCACAGAATATATCGCCTACGCAAATAAAAACACTAGTTACAAGAATATCTGAGGGATGTAAAATGATTATTCAGGGAGATATGTCACAGTGTGATAAGTACAAGGCAAACGGAAGCATAGCATATGAAAAGAGCGGATTTTACGACATGTGGTTCAGAACAAAAGAAATGAAGGGTGTATCACACATGGCATTTGATAGAGAGGACTGTGTAAGAGATCCTCTAGTTAAAAGAATATTAGAAACGTATGAAACGGAGCAACCAATAGAGTTATGAGAAAAAGATACCCTGAAAAAATAATTTATATGATCTCAGGTGAAGAACTTAACAGAGTGCTGGCATGCATAGAGGCAATACTGGGATCATTTGAAAAAGATTCACAGGACTACAAAATTATTGATGATTTAAAACAAAAGTTATCAAAAAAAATAAGTTATGAAGAACTTCTGGATAAGATGGGAATACCAAAAGTTGAAGGATCAATTGCACCTGGTCAAAAAGATATTGAGTGGCACAAGTTCTTGTCAGGATTTGGATTAAAACCGTCAAAAAAAAGTAAAAATAATTAAAAATAATCCTTTACTTTTACGCGAAAAAGGCTTAAGTTACAGCATCAAATACACAAACAACATAAAGGTTACAATAATGAAAATATTAAAGTGGTTCTTAATTATATTTTTTGCAATGTCTATGGCAAGAGGACAAGAAGTAGAAATAGTCCCTTTCAGGCTAGTTCCCAGCTTAGACCCTTACGGTCATATTAAAGTTGAGATAGTAGAACCTGTAGCATTTCTTTCTGTACCAGACATTTACAAAGAAGAAATACTTGAAGTCTTAATTGACAGAGCTGTATTTGAAATGACTAATCCTTTTGCTGTCAATGAGCCATTTCAAGTAGATGATAAATTCTATCATCTCGTCAAGATACCAAATACAGGTGGTGATTGGCACCAACCTTACTGGAGGCATGCGGAATGAATTTAGTTGAAAAGATTATAGAAGTTTTTGATGGCACAATTGTAGATGAGTACGGTACAGAACATTTCACAATACCAGGCAAGAAATATGATATACAGCTAAACAGCAGGAGAGAGTGGTCTTGTGATTGTCCAGCTTTTAGATGGCAAAAGAAATCAAAAAAATTAGGTTGCAAACATATAAAATTAATGAAACAAAAGAGGTTTACATGGCTAACACAATAATATTTGATCTAGATGGAACTCTAGCTGATATCGATACTAGAAGAGATATGGCAGCTGGACCTGACGGTAAAATGAACTGGGATGTATTCTTTCACCCATCCCATATATCATTCGACAAGCCAAACCACCAGGTAATTAAATCTGCACAGCTCTTCAAGGCTGCTGGGTTTAAAATATTTATCTTTTCAGGTCGTAATGACAGATCATTTCACGCGACAAAACAGTGGTTAAAAACTCATGAAGTTCCGTTTGACTTGCTCGTAATGAGACCTGATAAGTTTAAAGAAGAATCATGGCCAGTTGCACACGGAAATCCTGCAACTAAGAAAATGAGAGGAATGCCAGACGAAGTTCTAAAGAAGAAAATGCTTTTAGAATTTGTAGGTGAAGAATGGAAGTCAGAAGTATTCTGCGTTTTCGACGACAGGCAAAAAGTTGTTGATATGTGGCGTGAATTAGGGCTTACTTGTTTTCAGGTAGCACCAGGAGACTTTTAAAATGAAAGACAAACTAAAAAAGATATTGAAAGAACACGTTGATTATTGTAGAAGACAAATGAGCTGGGGTGGAGAACATGATGTTGCTATTGAGAAGATTTTAGAGTTGGTTAACAAACCTAACGACCTTTCTATCCACATGAAAAACAAAAAAGACAAAAAATGAGAATATCAAAAGAGGATGAAGAAGACATGCGAGAAGTTATACTTAACTGGGACAAACTAAATGATGATACTCAGTATTCTATCATCGGATTAACAGAGTTCCTGGGCTTAGAAAAGGGAATAGAACTTTACACAGGACTCACAGCAATGCAAGTACTAGATGATGATTCACAAGGTTCACTTGATAAAATAGGGCTGGGGATGATGCCGGGTAAATTTATAGACACAATAAAGGAGATTGCAGAAGCTTGAAGAAACTAGTTGAAACCGCAATAGAAAAATTACTAAAACTTGAAAATCTTATTGTAATTACAGATAAGATGTACGAAGAACATCAAGACGACGACAAAGCTACACCATTTAGTGCAGACGGAATAAAAATACAGTCTTACCTTGCAAAACTTCAATACTGGGTAGAAGATGCACCCGGTCGCGACTCAGATGAATTTGAGCTTTCTGTCAGGAACAGACAGACTCTTGCAGAGATGATGTTCAGATGCAATGAAATATGGAGAACGAGGACAGCAGTGAAGAGTGGTGACTTAGATATTACAAGCTTAGATCATACTGATTTAGATCTTCAGATAATTAATTTTATTAAAGATAATCACAAAATAACTGCAATAAAACATTACAGAGCAACAATGAAAGAAATGTTTAATCAGGAAAAAACATTAAAAGAATCAAAAGACTATGTAGATGCAATTGCAGAAAGATACCAAAGGCAGGCAGGGGAGCATAAAACAATATGAAAAAAGTTTTAGACAAAGGATTTATAGAAGTTATAGATAAGCTAGGCGATGATTTAACAGTTGTAAACTCAGCAAGAGTTTCATTTGGTAAGAGAAAAACTAAATGGGATAAATCAGATGAAAGACTAGTTAGGTATCTTGCAAAATATAAACACTACTCACCATTCAGACATTTACAAGTTCAATTTCACATAAAAGCACCAGAGTTTGTTATGCGACAGTGGTATAAACACGTTGTAGGGATAGAAACTACATCAAATAGCCCTACAAAAGATCATGCTTGGAATGAAATCAGCGGGCGATATGTACCTGTAGAAGACTTTTATGTACCTTCTGTTTGGAGAAAACAGTCTGAAGACAATAAGCAGGCAAGCGAAGGTGTTCTGGATGATTTACAACAGAAGCGAATGACCAGCACTTATAATGAATATATGAGGCAAGTAGAAATGGCATACGATAGAATGATAGCATCTGGGATGGCAAAAGAACAAGCAAGGATTATCTTGCCTCTGAATCAATACACAGAAGTCTATTGGACAGCTTCATTCCAGGGAATAGCAAATTTTATTGAGTTAAGAGAAGAATCAACATCACAATGGGAAATACAGCAGTACGCAATTGCAATGAAAGAGATGATGTACGACATATACCCTAAAACTATTAAGATATGGAGTGATCTCTACTGGTAAAAAAAGCAAAAAAAGTGAAAAAAAGCAAAAAAAGTCCTTTACTTTGTCACGAAAAAGTATTAGATTAGAGTATCAAATATAGGAACAATATAAAGGTTACAATGAAAAATATAAATCAAAATACAAATTACTGGACTGGAAATCTTACAGGATCTTCAGACATGTGGTGGAGAGAAGAAGAAGAGAAAAAAGGTCGTGATGTGGTTGCTCTTGCTTCTTACAGGTCTGCTATCACTAATTATGTTAATATCGTTACTGGTCGCACAGACATACCAGTTACTTATAATTCATCTGACGAATCTTTCACAGACGGTAAAAAAGTTTACTTATCAGGTAGCATGAATGATAAAAACTTTGACCCAAGCGTTGGTCTTGCTCTTCACGAAGGTTCACATATTAAACATACAGACTTCGAATTACTAAGATCACTAGAAAGAACTGTACAGAAATATTTTAAACTGCCAGAAGATTCTTACGAAGAACGTATTGCTATCAACGATCACACTTCAAAAGTTAAAGACTTACTAAACTATGTTGAAGATCGTAGAATTGACTATATTATTTTTAAGTCTGCTCCAGGTTATAAAAACTATTACCACGCAATGTATGATAAATACTTCCATTTCAGAGTTATTGACAAAGCTCTAAGATCTCAAGAGTACCGTGAGACTAACTGGGAAAGCTACATCTTTCGTATTATGAATTTTACAAATCAAAATACAGACTTAAATGCACTACCAGGTCTAAGAACTATCTACCGTACTATTGATCTTAAGAATATTTCTAGACTTAAGAATACTGAAGATGCTCTTCAAGTTGCTATGAAAGTTTACAGCCAAATTCTAAGCGTTCTACCAGAACCAACTAAAGAAGATCAAGACGAAGAACAAAATGATCAACAACAATCAGGTTCTGGATCATCAAACGGTGAAGGTACAGAAGTTAATACAGGCGATAAGAAAATGGACGCTGATTCTCAGCCAACACAAGATGAAACTGATCCTAACGAACTTACTGACTCACAGAAAAGATCACTTCAAAATGCTATTCAAAAGCAGAAAAAACTTCAAGACGGTTCAATGAAGAAGACTAAGCTTACTAAAGCTGAGAAATCTTCTATCAAATCTGTTGAAGATTCAGGTGCTTATGACGTTGAAGTAGGTACAGGTTCTTCTAACAGAACACGTTGTGTTGTTTATCCAGCACTTACAGACAGAATGCTTGACAGAGAATACTCTCATCGTGGAAATCTATATCCTTTCATCGGTTCTAAGGAATATAAACATTGGGGATTCGATGATACAGACAAAGCTGTTCGTGAAGGTATAATCGCAGGTAAAATGTTAGGTAAGAAATTAGAAGTACGTAATGAAGAAACTACTACTAAGTGGACCAGACAAGAATCAGGTCGTATCGACAAGAGATTAATTGCTGAACTAGGTTTCAATAACGACAGAGTATTTAAAACAACTCTTACTGAAAGATATAATGATGCTTTTATGCACATTTCTATTGATGGTTCAGGTTCTATGGACGGTGCATACTTACAAAATGCATTAAAATCTGCAGCTGCTGTTTGTCAAGCTGCTACAATGGCTGGTAACATACACGTTCAAGTTTCATTAAGAACTACACTTTCAGTTGGTAATGCTTACAAGCCACTAATCGTTGTATTGTATGATTCTTCTGTGAACAAGATGATCCACATCAAAAAATTCTGGGGTCACATCAAAGCTTCTGGTACTACTCCTGAAGGATTATGTTTCGAAGCTCTTTCAAAGCAAATCATCAAAGATTCTAACGGACGTGATGCATACTTTCTAAACTACTCAGACGGAATGCCTTACTTTGACAACCGTGAAGTATACTACTCAGGTAGTACTGCTGAATTTCACACAAGAGATGAGGTTTCAAAACTTCGTAAGCAAGGTATAAACATACTATCATTCTTCATCACTGATCCTGAATGGTCAAGAGAAAGCACACTTAAGTCTTTCAGAAGGATGTACGGCAAAGATGCTACTACTATCGATCCAACAAAAATGATGCCTTTAGCTAAAGAATTGAATAAAAAATTCCTCCAAAAATAATGGGGGAATATTTATACATGATTAAACACAACTGGGGTAGATATGAATTCTAAGGATAAGCAGGATCTTGAGCTAGTACATTACAGATTAGAAGAGCTCGATAAGAAGATGGATCAGATGAGGCATGATATGTCAATGGCACACGGAAAAACTGATGCATCTTTAAGTTTTTTAAAAGAAAATTTATTTAATCCAAGCGAAGGGTTATGGGCAGAGACAAAACTAAACTCACAATTTAGAGAAAATTCACAGAAGTGGAGAGGTGTTGCGGGAACTGGAATTGTTATGCTAGTACTGGACAAAATATGGAGTATGTTTGGTACTTAATTTAAAACAAAAGGTTATTAAATGGAAGATTCACGAATAATGACAGGCAATGGAAACATTGTAGGCGTAAAGAAGTTTGTAGGTGATAGTACACAGCACCCTAATTTCGATAATTCAAAAACATACAGAGGATGGGGAGACTGGGATGAACATGTCTCAATTCTCTGTGATAAATTAGAAAAAGACTCAAACATCAGTTCTGACGGTGCTCTTTTTGTCTACGGAATACCCCGTGGCGGAGTAACTTTGTCGACAATGATTTCGCACAGACTGGGAATACCTATGGTATCAGATGCGCCGTCTCACTGGATGCTAGACTGGTATCATTGGAGGATGAGACAGAGTATAGAGTTAAAGAGTACAAGCAGAACAATTATTGTTGCTGATGCGATATGCGATTCAGGGAAGACAATAGATTATTTAGATGACGCAATATGTAACGTTATAGGCGGAACAAAAAATCCAACAGAGTGGAATATAATTAAAGCGGTAGTTGACGTTGATCCCAAAGTGGAGAAGAAGGTTGACTATCATGTAAACATTAAAGATCCCAATCAGTGGTTAGTATATCCCTGGGAAGTAGGATCTTTAGAACTAAAGACAATATAGAAGGAAAATAAAATGCAAGACATTTACAATCAGATCAAAGATCTATACGAATCGTTTGAAGAGAATCATGAAGTTTTTGTTACCAAAGGTAATAAAGCAGCTGCAGGAAGAGCTCGTAAAGCGATAGGTGAGATCAAGAAGTTAGTTACTGAGTATAGAAAAGCATCAGTAGTAGCTAGCAAATAGGAAAACAAAATGGCAATTAAAATAATGGCAGAACGTCAAGCACCTGGCGACAGATGGTTATTGACCGAAGAAGCTACGGACGACGTAAACAATCAGGTCATGTTAACTAGTCTCACATCAGCGCTAAACGAGATCTATAAAAATACAGGCGACAGGATCTACAGTATAGATGCAACTAAAGGCACAATATCTGTAGAGACAGAGGTCAATAGAGGACCACAAGTCTGGGACCTATATGGTGAGCGCGATGAAAAACAGTTACTAAACGACTAGGAGATAGTTATGCAAAGACCACAAGGAATGCCACAACAAGTCAACATCGACCCGAATACTCTGGACGATATACAATGTAAAGCAGGTGAGCTTACTCCTATAGGAGCATGCGGTAATAAACACTTTAAACAAGTATTCGCAATGAAGAAAGTTTCTGCATTGGTATCTCCCTCAGGACAGGAAGAAGTTATAACTATGCCCGTATTCGTATGTGATAAGTGTGGCAAGGAACTGGAAGAACTCAAGCCGGGTGGTTAAAGTAGTCTTCATGTTCCCACTAACACGTAAGCCCACTAAGTCTGAGCTGAATAAGCTAGCAGAGTGGGCTATTACATTTTATGAGATACGACATCAATTAATCAACTTTGAACTAATTCGTGCGTAATCATCGCAAACATCTCAAACCACTCCGGCACGGGGACGAGGGCGACAGGCTCGCAGCGACCGCAAGCGGATCGCGCGAGCGCCGGCGCGAAGCTACCGGAGTACCTAAGCAGTCAGCCACGGCCACCTCATACGGGACAGGCCCCGTAGGTAAGGTAATGAGTGTTCTCACCCGTATAGCAGAGATAATCCGACCTCTCAGCAGGCTATTTATAATATAACATGTACAAGCCAGACAAGATATTAATTATTTATCATAGGATAACCGATCTAATAGATACAATCTACACAGCTACAAAATGGTTTATATTTACAGGGTTAATCGTAGGATTAGGGTTGGGGTTTATAATGGCCCTATCCCTATGGATGATACTCCATCTACTACTCCTCCCCCTAATACTCATACACGATAAGATACTCGAGCTTAGGCGATAACTCCCTCCCGGACTCCCCGGATGCTATGCAATAACGGTAAGTTCACATAATACCCTAACCCCCTATACACCCTATACACTGTAATACCCTGTACTGTACACTATGTGATAGCTCTGGGTGATGTTGTATCGGTCCCATATCCAGTTAATGGCACAGCTCCAGAACAGCAATATAGTCTAATAATAAATAATC
>Ga0181405_1000025_pt1 | contig 46228 bp, 55 predicted proteins | sample 28SPOviralmetaG_FD_130134 | JGI IMG/M metagenome (GOLD analysis project Ga0181405, IMG submission 130134) | Marine viral communities from the oligotrophic San Pedro Time Series (SPOT) site, San Pedro Channel, CA, USA - 28 SPOT_SRF_2011-11-29 | ecosystem: Environmental > Aquatic > Marine > Strait...
AGGTAAAGAATATCACTATATGCCTAAAAATAATGATTTAATACTTTTTCCTAATTATCTAAAACATTTACCTTTACCTAGTTTATCAGCTACTCGTATAAGCATAAATATGGAGATAATTACTAACGAGGACGCTGACACAATCTTTTCTGTAAATTCTTAAAATTATACATAAGGGTGTTGGGTCCCTTAAAGAAGGGCTAGAGCTATGTTTAGAAAACTCTGGAATCTTTACGTGCAATGGATTTTTTCAAGTTATGATAACACTGACGCAAAACGCAAAAAATCACTTAAAGTCACTAAGCGAAAAACATAAAAAGTCTTATGTTCGTTTAGAAGTAAAAGGTGGTGGGTGTGCTGGATTTGAATATGAATGGACGTTTTCTAATGGTCCTGATGATAATGATATTGTCATTGACAATCTATTGTTAGTTGATAAAATGTTTGAATTATACATTGTCGGATTAGAGTTAGATTATGTTGAAGAAATCTTTGGTTCAAACTTTGTCTTTAAAAACCCACAAGCAAAAAACACTTGTGGTTGTGGTACATCTTTTTCTATATAAATAATTAATAATCGTTTATCCTATTACGGACGGAAGTAGGCACAATGCCGAAGAAACGCACCTAACTTTAAATTTACAAAGGAGGGTGGTATGGGAAGATTTACGTCACTCCTAAATAACTTTGCAAAGAACGCTAAGCACAAAAGACAAAATGAAGCGTTAATAAGAACCAAAGAAGAAGTTAACATTAATGGTAACGGCACTTCTGGATATACAATTAAAGCAGGTTCTAATAAAGGCAAAGTATTAGGTCATATACAATCACATAAAAAAGATATTTAAGGCTAAAAAAAAGGGCGGTTTTTACGCCGCCCTTTAATGTTGAGTTATAAACTAATATAACCCTAAACCGTTTTCAGGTGACATTGCCCACATAATTATGTACAACGCATAAAAGAAACCTATTGCGAAAGCAGTCCCAACAAGTGCCTTAGTTATTTCCCATATATCTTTTAACATAGTGTTCTCCTTATTTTAGTTAGCGTTTAAATCTCTTTCTTTACCCATAATAATGTTTTTTGCAACATTACCTGTTTTCTTAAACCATCTATCATAAACATATTTAAGTCCTTTAAATTTTCTTTTAGGTATTGAAATATTGACTTCATCTAAAGAACCCCAATTAGGTCCCGGTGTAGGTGTCACTTTAAAGTCTATGTGTATATTTTGTTTCATAGTGTTCTCCTTATTTTAAGTACAATGGACCAGTCCATTGAATATTGTAATTACCAGTAAGTACATTACCTCTGGCAGAGTTTAAAGCAGGTGCATTGTAACCAGCAGCTTTCAATATATCACCTTTTTTAAAGTGTTTAAAATCTTCTTTTACAATAAACGCAAATACACCGTTTTCTTGTACGACTTTAATATACTTCTTTCCTTGAGAGACTTTAGTTTTACTGTCCCATTCTGCTAATTGTCTTTTTCCGTAATCAGAACTTTCTCCCCACTTAGCATAATCGTCTTTAGCACCAGACATCATATTTTTGATACCTTCTTCTAAATTTTCAGCAGTTTTATTTACATTTATCATAGTGTTTCCTTATTGGTTTATTTTTTTAAAGTTATAATCGTGTATAATCTTATTAATTGCATTTTTCATATTAATATCAATTATATCTAAAAGGTCTTTATCAACCTCAACGATTTCTTTGATGTTTTTCTTCATTTTTTTAATCTGACTATAAGCAACATTTCTTACTATTGTCAAATTATTTGTTTTTGTTTCTTTTGTTGTCATATACGTATATAATATAGAAAAAAGTCAAGTACCTCAAGCAAAAAATGGTCTAAATTGTCCGATTCTTCCGTAACCCCTCGGCATTTTGGCGTGTATAGAACAAAATGTGAACAAAAACCCTTTATTTTACTTGTTTTTTCCGTAAATTTACCGATTTCTATAAATAGATTCGAATCATTCCCTATAATTTTTAGAAAAAAAATTGAATTGCGTTGAATATCAACAATCCAACGGAGACCAATCAATGGCCGAAGAAAAACAAAACATCCTAGAAAGACTTGAAGAGAAAATTGATAATTTAGAAAGTCGAATTGAAGAAATTGAGTCTGTTTTAGAGATAGAACCTGAAAACGAAGACATGGATGATGAAGATGTAGATGTGGAAGATGATGAAAAAGATGAAGACTAAATAATAGCATAACTACGGCGCCATTCTTTGAGTGGCGCCAGAAAAAAGGTAAAAAACATGGCACAAAATGTAGAAGGCACAGAGTTGTGTGACAGCTGTAATGCACCACAACATTGTAATAACACAAATCCACAAGATGAGTGCGATACTTGTAGATGTGTTGATTGTAATTAATAATTAATATTATAAAGGAATCATATAATGGAAAAAATGAGAAAATTTAAGTTTTGGAATGAGGCAGGTGAAGAAAAAGAAAAAGAAGCTTTAAGTTTGAAAAAGGCAATTATGTCTGTTCAAGGCGATTTTAAAGATAAGGTTATAGGTGTTGAGTTTATTAGTAAAAAAGGTAAACATATTGAAACATCAATAAGTATCCCAATAGGTAGAAAAATCAGACAAGCAATAGTAGTTGAAAAACGAAGAGCTGAACAAAAAGCAAAATTAGAAGCAAGAAGAGTAGTAAGAAGTGCATAATGCCAGCAGTAAGTAGAAAAGGTGATAGTTTAAGTACAGGTCATATTTGTTCAAGTACAACGACTTTATCAACACCTTTACAATCAACCGTATTTTCAAATAGTATATTAGTGTCTGTTGTAGGCACACCTACGGTTCCTCACCCTTTCCCACCTAACCCTCCATGTGCTGATCATGTTGCAAATTTAAACGCAGGATCAAGTACGGTGTTTATTAATAGTATTGCAATAGGTAGAATAGGTGATAGTGCAGACGCAGGCGCAATGACCTCAGGTTCTTCTAATGTCTTCAGTGGATAGTGTATAAATATTAGCACTATGGCACTATCTAACTATGACGCACAAAGTAAAAACAACTCGACTAGATCGACTAGAACATACAGCGATCTAAATTTAAATTTTACTAAAAATCCAGCAACTAATGATGTTGCAAGATTAACAGATGTTGAGGCAGTAAAAAGATCAGTTCGTAATTTGATACTTACAAACAAGTTTGAGAAACCTTTTCATCCTGAAATCGGGTCAAGTGTTAGAGATTTATTATTTGAACCTATCAGTCCTTTATCTGCTGTTTTATTACAAGATAGAATTGAAGAAGTTTTAATAAACTTTGAGCCAAGAGTAGATATAAATCAGATCATTGTACAAGATGATATAGATAGAAATCAATATAAGGTTACGATTACTTTCTATGTTTTAAATAGACCTGAACCAGTAACCATAACAGAATTTTTACAAAGATTAAGATAACATGGCAAGTAAATTAAATATATCACAATTAGATTTTGATCAAATCAAAGGAAACTTAAAAAGGTTTTTGTCACAACAAAATACTTTTAACGATTATGATTTTGAAGGATCAGGTATGTCTGTATTATTGGACTTACTTGCTTACAATACACACTACTTATCCTACAACGCAAACATTTTAGCAAATGAAATGTTTATTGATACTGCTGATTTAAGAAACAGCATTGTATCTTTGGCAAAGGCACTTGGTTATACACCTAACTCACCAAGATCACCAGTAGCAGATTTAAGTATTGTAGTTAACAATGCAACAGGTTCTACTTTAACAATGCCTGTCGGTACAAAATTTTCAACAACGGTTGATGGTCAAACTTATAACTTTGTAACCATCACATCAAATACAATTTCACCTATCAATAACATTTACACTTTTTCAAATGTTAAAATTTATGAAGGTACATATGTGACCTTTCAGTATACTGCTAACACAGCAGATTTAGACCAGAAATTTTTAATACAATCAGCAAATGCTGATACAACAACTTTATCTGTATCGGTACAAAATAGTGCCAGTGATACAACTACAAATACTTACACTAAAGCAACTTCAATTACAGAATTAGATTCAACTTCTAAAGTTTATTTTTTACAAGAAGATGAAGATGGTAAATTTGAAATTTACTTTGGTGATGGTGTTATTGGTAAAAAATTAGAAGATGGTAATATAGTAATTTTAAAATATGTTGTGACAAATAAAGCTGCTGCTAATGGTGCAACAACATTTACATTAAATGGCAACATTGGTGGTTTTAGTGATACAACAATAACAACTAATTCAAATGCTGCTAATGGTACAGAGGCTGAGACAAATGCAAGTGTTAAATTTAATGCGCCGAAATCTTACTCTGCACAGGATAGAGCAGTAACCGTAGAAGATTATAAAGTTAAAGTACAAGAGATTTACGCAAATGCAAAATCTGTTTCTGCTTGGGGTGGTGAAGATAACGATACACCTTTTTATGGTCGTGTTTACATTTCAATAAAAGCAAAATCAGGTTCTAATTTAACAGAAACAACTAAAACAGATATAGTAAATCAATTAAAAAAGTTTTCTATTGCTTCGGTTACTCCTGTTATACTTGATCCAGAAACAACTGATATTATTTTAACATCAAATGTAAAATACAATGAACCGGCAACAACTAAAGGTACAGAAACTATTAAAACAGATATTACAAATGCTTTAACTAATTACAACGATAACACATTAAATCAATTTGATGGTGTGTTTAGATATTCAAAAGTTATAGAATTGATTGATGACGCTGACTCAAGTATATTATCAAATATTACAACGGTGAAAATTAGAAAATCATTTACTCCAACTTTAAGCACTGCAACAAACTATACGGTGTCATTTAATAACGCATTATATAATCCACACTCAGGCCATAATTCAAGTGCTGGTGGTATATTATCTTCAACAGGTTTTAAAGTTTCAGGAGATACTACTAATGTTTATTTCTTTGATGATGATGGACAAGGAAACATAAGAAGATACTATCTTGCAAACCAAGTTAGAACATATGTTGACAATACTGCTGGTACAATTGATTATTCAGCAGGATCATTATTAATCAATTCAGTTAATATTACTAGTGTTGAAAATGTAAGAGGATCTGCTTCAAGTGTTATTGAATGTACGGTTACTCCTAGTTCAAATGATGTAGTGCCTGTAAGAAATCAAATAGTTAACATAGATGTAACCAATAGTTCATTTACGGTAGCCGCTGATACACTTGTAGGCGGTTCTGCTAATGCTGGTGTTGGTTATACTACAACATCAAGTTATTAGTAAATGGCAGACTTTAAAGATAAAATATCCCATATCATAAAACATCAAGTACCAGAGTTCGTACTTGAAGATCATCCATTCTTTTTAGATTTTATAAAAGAGTATTATAAATTTTTAGAATGTGCTGAAGTAAAACTTAAAGATATTGGTGCGCCTAATACTTTACTATTAGAAACTGAAACATCTAATATAAACAGAATATTATTAAACTCTACTAACAGACAAAAAAGAGATGATGGTGATAACTTAATTTTAGAAGATTCAACTATTGGTGACTTTCAAAATGGTGAGACAATAACTGGCACAACAACAGGTGCAACTACAACTATTTTAATTGAAGATATAGATGATGGTCAAAGATTATTTGTTGCACATGATAATAAATTCCAAGAGGGTGAAGAAATCACAGGTTCAATTTCTGGTGCAACTGCAACAATTACAACTTACAGAGCAAACCCAGTACAAAATATTCAACAACTTTTAAACTATCCTGATCCTGATAAAGTAATTCAAGGATTCTTAAATAAGTTTAGAAATGCTTTTCTACAATCTATACCTGAAAATTTATCAACTGGTTTAAATAAAAGAAAATTAATTAAAAATGTTAAATCACTTTACAGAGCAAAAGGTACTAAAAGAGCTTCAGAAATATTTTTTAAATTATTATTTAATGAAAATGCAGAATTAACCTTCCCTAAAGAAAATATGTTAAGAGTATCAGATGGTACTTGGGATATTAAAAAAGTTTTAAGATGTAAAGAAGTAGGTGATTCAGAATCATTAAATCTTATAGGTCAAACTATAACTCAAGCAGATGTACCGTCAAGTCTTATTATTAATAAAGCAACTGCCATTGTAGAAAATGTATTTAAGTTTTCAATAGGTGGTGAAACTATTACAGAAATTATTTTAAATGAAGATAGTATTGATGGTACTTTTATTGCTGGTCAAAATATAACTGGTGTTGATAACACAGATTCAGATGTAGTAGTTAGTTGTACAGTAATGGCAAGTATTGCCACAAAAACTTTAACTAATGATGGATCATATTATAATCCAAATGACACAACCGTTATTACTGGTGGTGGTAATGGTGCCGTTATTAATATTGAAGATGTAGGCTCAGGCGCCTTAGAAGAAATTTATGTTGACGCAGGTGGATCAGGATATGAAATAGGAGATACAATTAATTTTAATACTGGTACTGCTACAGCTCAAGTATCTGTTGTCAATGGTGGTTTTGCACCTGAAGAGTTTACAACAGGTATGAGTGAAACAGATCATATTGTACTTGAAGATGAAACAAGTAAAGGTGACTCATATACAGGTAATAAAATAGTACAAGAAGCAAACACAGGTTCAAATGATATTACAGATGTCAGAGTTATTCTTGGTGGTAGTTATAATACTTTACCAACTTTAACTATAACATCTAGTTCAGGTAGCAATGCTTCTATATTTGCAAAAGGTGGTGAAGTAGGAAGAATTACAAAATTAAAAACAACAGAGTTAGGTGCAAACTATGGTGAATCACCATCACCACCCTCACTTGCATTACCAACTTATCTATTATTAAAAAGTAGAACAGCAGGTTTTACGATTGATGAAACAATTACAGGTTTAGACGCAAGTTCAAGTGTGGTTACTGCTACGGTAGTTTCTTTAGATACAAATACTAATCTTTTAAAATGTTCAGGTGCTTCAGGAATATTTTCTGCTGAAACACAAATTACAGGTGGTTCTTCAGGAACTACTGCAACGATACATCATGTTGATCAGGGAACTGCAACAGCGACCGTTGATGTAATTGTTGATACTGATGGTGCATACATTGACCAAGATGGTCATTTATCTGAAGACTCAATGAGAATACAAGATAGTTTATTGTATCAGGATTATTCTTACATTATAAAAGTTGGTCGTTCTATTAATGAGTGGAGAGACACTTATAAGAAAACACTACACTCCGCTGGTTTCTATTTTAAAGGTGAAGTAGACATTACAAATAATGTAAACATGAGATTAAAAAATGTGACTGGATTAAATAGTTCAGTAACCGAAGAAATATTAGGAGTAATCAAAACTATATTTACAACTATCTTACGAAGAAAACTAGGTACGGTTGATGATGGTACTTCATTAAGAGCAAATCCTCTTGCTGGTGTACCTGCTGATTTAGACGACTCAACACATAATCACTTCACACCTAATACAAGAGATGTCACTTTAAGAAGACAATATATATTAAAGTCTGCTGGTGGTGTTGTAAAAGATACAACTGCTATCAGAAGCAACTCTACTAAATTTGGTGTGCCTGTTGCAGGTCCTACATTAAAAGGATTATCTCATAGAATGTTAGCACAACATTTTGCAACAAGGGTCAGTGTTTCTGATATAGCTAATATAAGATTACAAGGCACACAAAATACATCAATTGATGGAGAGTTAAATAATCTATCAGACTTTGGGTTTAAATTAAAATCAAGTTTTACAATACCTTCAGAGATATGGCAAATTAGTAATGATAGTTTTGATGAAACAATTGCAACTTTTGACAGTGGAACTATAAAATTTGATAAGGCTTAATTATGAGTATAAATAGTATAGATAACGAAATTTTAGTCACGGTGAACGGTATAGTAATGAAAAAAAATGAAGATTACACAATAGAAAATGGTAATCTTACTTTTAAAATTGCACCTGAAATCAATGACAGAATAAGAGTTTTAAAAGAAGTTAGAGAAGACGATTAACAATGGCTAAACAAATAATTAATGTAGGTAGTACGGTCAATGACGGAACGGGTAGTACTATACGTGCAGGTGGTCAAATTGTTAATGCAAACTTTACTGAAGTTTACAATGCAATAGGTGATGGATCATCTATTAGTTTTAGTGTTAATAGTACAGGCGTAAGTGCAAATCAAGGTTTAATTTTTAACAATTCAAGTTCTAAATTTGAACCTGCTAACGTACTTACTACAACATTAACACAATCAGTCACTAATAAAACTTTTAATGTTACCAACACATTCCCATCATTGAATTTAATTGATGATAGTTCAACTGCTGGGGTAGTGTCTTTAGGGGGCGATTTACGAATTAATACAGGTACTGGTCTGTCAAGTTCAGTATCAGGTAGTACATTTACTATTAATATGAGTGCAGGTATCGCTGCTACAGACATAGGTGCAGGAACAGTAGATAATACAGAGTTTGGTCACTTAAACGGAGTGACTGCTAATGTTCAAACTCAAATTAATAACGCAAGAACATTTGCGATAGCAATGGGAATTGCTTTAGGATAACATATAAATATGAATAAGGAAGAATTAAAATGCCAGCAATAGTAACCAACAAGTTTAGGGTTCATAACCAAGAACAATTTGTCGAGTCTTTTTCAGAAAGCGGAGCAAATGTTTATTATATGATGTTAGGAAGACCACAAGATTTTACAACATCAACAAGACCAGACGCAAGAACAGAAAACGAAGGTACTGATTCAGCACCTATCGCACCGATTGATTCAGTAGATGATGAGTTTTATACTTTTGATGACGCAATCGCAGCTAAAAAAATTACAAGTTCAGATGTATCAATAGTGATACCAAGAAGAAACTGGACGACTGGCACAACTTACGACTATTACAGACATGATTACGGTAGAAGAATTACTGGCGGAACTTCTACTCAAAGTGCTAATAGTGGTGCTACAAATTTATTTGACGCAACATTTTTTGTTGTATCATCTGCTTACAATGTTTACAAAGTTTTAGATAATAACGGTGGGGCTGCTTCAACAGTAGAACCTACAGGTACTTCAACTTCTACATTAACAACAGGTGATGGATACAAGTGGAAATTTATGTACACTTTATCTGCAACTCAACAAGCAAACTTTTTATCTACTGACTTTATGGCAGTTGCAACTAATTCAACAGTTTCATCTGCTGCTGTTAACGGTGCATTAGATATAGTAAAAATTAAAACTGCAGGTTCTGCTTATACGGTATCAGGTGGTGCTACTTCAGGTACTATTACTTCAGTACCAATAAGAGGTGATGGTGCTTCAGGCGCTTGTACGGTTACATTGTCTTCAGGAGTTATTACTGCTGTTGCAATTACAACTGCTGGTACAGGATACACTTACGGATATATTAGAAATGCTGATATATTATCTCAAGGTGGTGGTGCTGGTTCAGGTGCAGAATTAGATGTAATTATCGGACCAAAAGGCGGTCACGGTTCAAACGCAATCAAAGAATTAGGTGGTTTCTTTGTAATGTTAAACACTAACTTTGAAGGTGTTGAATCAGGATCAGGTTCAGATGTATCTGCTGCTAACGATTTTAGAAAAATTGCTCTTATAAGAGATCCACAATCAGGTGGTGGTGCTGCTTCGGCAACAACATTAAGAGCTACAAAGGCAATAAGATTTGCCGCTTCACCTACTCCAGGTTCATTTACGATTGATGAAGAAATCAATCAGGCAACTACTGGTGCTGTAGGTAAAGTTGTTGAATATGATTCAACAAACAGAATTTTATATTATATACAAACAAGATTCAATGATGAGGGCGCTGACTCTAATGGTAATAAAACTGCATTTAGTACTGCGGCTGTGATAACTGGACAATCTTCAAGTGCAACTGGTACTCCAGACACTAGTTTTTCTAGTACAGTTAACGGTGCTTCATTTACTGGTGGTTATTCTTCTTCAGAGATAGATAATGATACAGGCGATGTAATGTATATTGAGAACAGAGCACCTATTACAAGGGCTACCGATCAAACTGAAAACGTAAAACTTGTTGTTGAATTTTAATTAAAGAGGAAATAAATGGCAGCTTCAACTGATTTTAATGTCAGTCCCTATTATGACGATTTTAACGAGTCGAAAAAGTTTCATAGAATACTTTTTAGACCTGCGTTTGCTGTACAAGCAAGAGAATTAACACAATCACAAAGTATTGTACAAAGTCAAATTGAAAAATTTGGCGATCATATGTTTCAACAAGGCGCAAGTGTAATACCTGGCCAAATATCTGTTGACACAAAATACTATGCTGTAAAGTTAACATCTAAATCTGCAAGTTCAATTAACGATTACAATAATACTACTATAACAGGTGGTTCTTCAGGAGTTATTGCTGAAGTTATTGGCGTATCTGCTGATGACGGAACTGATCCTGATACATTATTTGTAAAATACAATAAGACAGGAACTAATAATACTTCAACCGTATTTACTGATGGAGAAACAATTACATCAAGTGGTGCTGGTTCACCAACTGCTGTAGTAAATACAACTGCAACAGGTTCAGCAGCTGCTGTTGAATCAGGCGTATATTATATTAATGGTTTCTTTGTACAGGCGGATGCCTCAGTTTTAATATTAGACAAATATACAAACTCACCTTCATATAGAATTGGTTTTACGGTTACTGAATCTTTTGTAACCTCTAATGATGACGCAAGTTTATCAGACAATGCTCAAGGTTCTTCAAACTTAAACGCACCTGGTGCTCATAGATTTAAAATATTATTAACACTTGCAAAGAAAACTTTGGCTTCTACTGAAGACGATAACTTTTATGAAATTGCTAGAGTAGAAAATGGCGAAATTAAATCAAAAGTTAGACATACAGAATATGCTGTATTAGAAGATACATTTGCTAGAAGAACATTTGATGAGTCAGGAGATTATTCTTTAACTAATCCTGATTTTGAAGTAAGAGAACATTTATTATCAGGAACTAACAGAGGTATATTTACTGGAGGTAATGGTGGTTCTGCTACAAAACTTGCAATTGGTGTTTCACCTTTTAAAGCATATGTCAGAGGATATGAAAATGAAACAATAGGAACAACCTTTGTTGCATTAAATAAAGCATGAGAGTTTGATACACAAAATAATCACAAACAAAGATTTGATGTTCAAAACTTTATCAATGTAAATAACGTATTTGGTTCTCCAGATATAGGATTTGTTGGTAGTGGTCCAGTAGAAGCATATAAAACGGTTAATTTATTTGATACTGCAACTGCTGTAAGAGGAACTCAACAATCAACAGTCGGTACAACTATACCTCAAATTGGTAGAGCAAAATCTCGTGGTTTTGAAACCGTATCTGCAACAGAATCTTTAGACATTAACGCAACAAGTTCAATTTACAGACATTATCTATTTGATATAGAAATGTTTACACATTTAGAATTAACTACAACAGGTTCATTTACAACTGGTGAAGTTCTTTCTGGTGCAAGTTCAGGTGCTACAGGTATTGTAGAAAGTATTACTGCAACTCTTACATTTGCTGGTGCAACTTGTTCAACAACTCCTGCTCCTGATGGTGCTGGTGTATTTACAAAATCTGCACACGGACTAAAAGATGGTCAACAAGTTAATGTATCAGGTGGTTCAATGTCAATTGCTTCAACAGCATATACACCTGGCATTTTCACAATTAGAAATTCTACAACAAACACTTTTGAGTTATATTCTTCAGATGGATTAACTCCTCAAGTAGTCACTGCCTTTTCATCTTCACCAACATTTACACACACAACTATTGTGTTGTCAAGTGTTAAAGGAACATTTACTGCAGGTGAAACCATTTCTGGTCAAACTTCAAATGTAAGTGGTACTTTACAATCAGATGTATTAGGATTGAAAGCTGCAACAACAAGAGAAGTGTCAGCAGTAAAACAAATCGGTATGGCTGGTTCGCCAACTTATACTTCAGATACAGATTTAACTTCTACACATGGTGCTAATTTAGATTTAGTAGGTGTTGCTTCAATTGCAAATGCTACAAATAACTTAATTGGTAAAGGAACAAACTTTACAAGAGATTTAAAAATAGGTGATTCAATTTCATTTATTAATGACGCAGGTAGTACGGTTACTGCTTTAGTTAAAAATATTGTATCTCAAACACAGGCAACTTTAACTGCTAATGTTGGGGCTGCTGATGTATCAACTTCTACTATTATAACAAGAAAAAGATCAAAGATACAAAATCCTGAGCAAAATACTGCAATTAAAAAACTACCTTATAAAACAATTAAAACATTAAAGACGGCAGCTAATAGTAATGCTACTGATACAAATTATTCTATAAGAAGACAATTTGTTTCAACATTATCATCTAATGGTGATGGTACTATTAACGCAGGAACCGATGAAACATTTTCTTCACTTTCAAGTGATGACTTTACGGTTACAATTATGACAACAGGTTCTGGTGGAACTGGTGCTGCTGGTGATGTATTAAACTTATCTGGTAATAACCATGAAGGTGACCCAATATTTACATTAACAGGTTCACCTACAGGCGCTTCACTAAAACTAGATTTTGGTGCAAACTTTAATGGTCACAAAGTTAAGATACTTGCTACATTAAGTAAGACAGATGGTTCTAAAACAAAAACTTTAACAAATGGTTCGACTATTCAAAAAACAAGTCAGACAGAAATAGAATCAGGTACTGTTGGTCTTGGTAAGGCAGATGTATTTGATATAAACAATGTTTATATGGCTGCAGATTTTAGCACAAACGCAACTGCTAGTGATACAGATATTTCAGATAGATTTGATTTAGACACTGGTCAAAGAGATAACTTCTACGATATAGGTAGATTAAAATTAAAACCAGGTGCAATTGTACCAACAGGTAGATTACTTGTAAATTTTGATTTCTTTGCACATGGTACTGGTGATTATTTTGATGTTGACTCATATTCAGGTCAAGTAGATTACGAAAACATACCAAGTTATACTTCAGATACCACTGGTGATAAATTTGAATTAAGAGATTGTTTAGATTTTAGACCACGAGTAGATGACGCAAGTACAATTAATTCTGGTGGCAACGATAGAAGTTTTGATGGTTCTGGTAACTCTACGGTTGATGTTATAAAATTTGGTTCAGACATAACTGCTGACTTTGAATTTTATTTAAATAGAATAGACAAAATTTTTATGACTAGAGACGGTCAATTAAAAGCAGTTGAAGGTGCGTCTGCTCTTAATCCATTAGAGCCATCAGATTTAGATGGTCATATGTTATTGGCAACATTTACAATACCTAGTTATACTTTAGATACAAGAGATGTCAAAATTAAAAAAGAAGACAATCAAAGATTTACCATGAGAGACATTGGTAGAATAGAAGATAGAATTAAAAATATTGAATACTACACTCAACTTTCTTTATTAGAAGCCGATGCACAAAATTTACAAATACAAGACGCTGATGGTTTTGATAGGTTTAAAAATGGTTTTGTTGTTGATAATTTTAGTGGTCACAATGTTGGTGATGTAGGCAACAATGATTACAAACTTGCAATAGATAGAGCAAGAGGTGAAGCAAGAACATTATTTAATGAAGACATAGTAGAATTTGAAGAAATAGATGACGATCTAACGACAATTGTTGCAGGAGATCGAACGGCTGCAAACTATCAGAAAACTGGTGACTTAATTACATTACCATATTCTGAAAGTAATATGATTGAGCAACCATATGCAACTTCAACAGAAAATTTAAATCCATTCTTAATATTCGACTGGGTAGGAAATATAGAATTAGATCCACCACTTGATGAATGGAAAGATACAAGAAGAGCTCCAGAATTAGTAGTTAATATTAACGGTTCTTTTGATAACATGGCTAGAAATTTAGGCCTTGACAATACAAGCACATCAGAAATACCTTTAGGTACTGAATGGAATGAATGGCAAGATCAATGGTCAGGTAATCCAAGAACAACTACAAGATGGCAAGGCGATTCTTTAGTACAAACAACAAGTAGAGATGTTGTTCAAACAAGAAGTGGTATCAGATCAGTAGTAGTACCACAGGCAGTAAGACATAGTTTAGGCAGTAGAGTTATATCTGTTGCATTTGCACCATTTATAAGACAAAGAACAATTACATTTACTGCAAGAGGTATGAGACCTAATACTAGAGTTCATCCTTTCTTTGACAATATTGACATATCAACTTATGTGACACCATCTGGTGGTTCATTAGGTGGTAACCTAGTGACGGATGCTAACGGTAGTGTAGTAGGAACATTTGCAATACCTGATCCATTTAATGGTGTAAATCCAAGATGGAGAACAGGTAAAAAAGTATTCAGATTAACAAGTTCATCAACTAATTCTTCAACCGAAAGTGACATAGAAACTTCGGCAGAGGCAGACTATGACGCAAAAGGATTAATAGAGACGGTACAAGAAGCTGTTATTTCTACAAGGGAAGCACGAACAATTAGAACGTCTTTGACTGGAAACAGAACAACTACAAGAACAGCAAGTAGAGTTATTGGAAATCGAGGTGGTGGCGGTGGTGATGACGGTCCAGCTGCAAACGGTGGTAGAGGCGACCCATTAGCACAATCATTTATAATTGAAGAAGCAGACGGTTCATTTATAACAAGTGTAGATACTTTCTTCTCAACAAAATCTACAACTATTCCTGTAAGGGCAGAAATTAGAAAAATGGTAAATGGTTATCCATCTACTAAATTAATACCATTTGCACAAAAATATTTAAATCCAGGTGATGTAAATACATCAACAGACGGTACAACTGCAACTACATTTACATTTGATAGTCCAGTTTACTTACAAGAAGGAATAGAATATTGTTTAGTATTATATTCTGACTCAACAGATTACAATGTTTATATTGCAAGACTAGGTGATAAAGTAATTGGTGGTGATAGAACGGTATCTAAACAACCAGCAAGTGGTGTATTATTTAAGTCTGCTAATAATAGAACATGGCAACCAGATCAAATGGAAGATTTAAAATACACTTTGAAAAAAGCAGTATTTGATACAACTGCGTCTGGTACATTAACATTGGCAAATAAAACTTTACCTACAAAATTATTAAACAATAATTCTATTAGAACATTTAACGGTTCAACTACAATTAGAGTATTTCATAAAAATCATGGTATGCACAGTACATCTGATAATGTGACAATTGGTGATATTGCTTCAGGCACATATAATGGTATAACTCATAGTAATATTAATGGTACATATACAAGTATAAAAAATATAACATTAGATTCTTATGATGTGGTTGCTGGTGGGGCTGCAAACGCAACAGGAGATGTTGGTGGCGCAACAGCAACAGCAACACAAAATAGATTATTTGACGTATTACAACTTCAAATAGGTCATGTTGTTCATCCTAGTACTTCTTTAAGTGCTAATTTAAGAACAACAACAGGTAAATCTGTACATGGTACAGAAACACCATTTACTTTACAATCAGCATCCGATGCTCAAAGTGTAGTATTAGGAGATAATATTTACTTTACATCTCCTAGAATGGTGGCAAGTGGTATTAACGAAACTAATGAGATGTCAGGTACATCTTGCGTTGTTAATATAACATTTAGTTCATCAAATGCTAACCTATCACCAGTTATTGATTTAAAAAGAGTTAATGCTTTTGCAATTTCAAACAGATTAAATAATCCTACGGTATCATCTACTGACACATTTATAGGTGATGGTTCAACAGCAGGATTTACTTTAAGTGCTACACCAAGTGATGTTCATATAATGGATGTTAGAAAAGATGGTAAAAAGTTAACACCTCAAATAGATTTTACAGTTTCAAGTACAACATTAACAATGACAACTGCACCAACTAACGGTGCTAGAGTTGTTGCAAAGATTACAAACACGGTTGACTTTGAAGAAGATACTGCAACAGAGGGTGGTTCATCTGCTGGTCAATACATTACAAAACCAATTAATTTAGTAAATCAATCTACTGCTTTAGATGTAAGACTTGCGGCTAGTGTTAGAGATACTTCTTCTATAACTGCATTTTTCAGAGTAAGTGGTGGTGAAGAAACAAGAAGATTAGAAGATATACCATTTACACCATTTAACACAACTGGTGCGCCTGATAGTGCTGTTGATCCGTCAACAGGAGATCAAGTATTAGATATAGATTTCAAAGATCATAAGTTTAGTGTAAGTGATTTACCAGAGTTTACAAGTTTTCAAATTAAAGTAGTGTTTAGAGGAACAAATAGTTCATACACTGCACGAATAAAAGATTTAAGAGCAATTGCTCTTGCGGTATAATTATGGCACAAATTAAAGTAGAAGGAACAACAAATTTAGTTAGAGATGTAAAATCAAATGCTATATTGAATACAAGTCAATCTGAATTTACTTCTTACATGAGTAAATATAAAAACAGAGAAAAGACAAATGATGTTTTAAGAGGTGCTGTAAAAGAAATAAATAATATTAAGAACGAAATGAAAGAAATAAAAAGTTTATTAACAAAGGTATTAAATAAGTAAAATGGCTTTAAGAAGTGTAAATAGTACAGATACTTTAGAGGCGTTAAGAACAACATTCAATTCTCATGCAACAGACACAGGAGATTTGACTGCCTTAACAACTTCTAGTAAAAGTTCACTGGTAGCTGCGATTAACGAAGCTGCTGGGGGTACTAATAACTTTGTTATACGAGATAGTACAAGTACCACACAAACTATTAGTGGTGGTGACGTACTAAATATAGTTGGAGACTCAAATATTACAGCAACGGTATCTGCTACAGATCAATTCAATATTGCTTTAAGCACTACAATTACTGGAATTTCTTCAATTACTGCGACTACGATTACTGAAGGTAGTGATAGAGTTGCGACTAGACCTTTTGCGATTGCACAGGCAATTGCTTTAGGTTAATTATAATATAAATATAAACATATACTTTAAAAAGTATAAATACTATAAAGGGTAGTTATAAATGGCTAACGATTTTAAAAGATTTGCAAAACCAAATGTAGGAACAAGTACAGGTGCGTCTGGAGACGCTATCTATACAGTACCTGCAGGCGCTGGTTCAACTGCATTAGAATCAATCATTATCGGTATATCAATCTGTAATAAAAATGCGGCTGAAAGAACGGTCGGTATCTTTTTAGATAACGAAGACGGTTCAAATGACGCATATGTTGTTAATGGATTAAAAGTACCTGCTAATACAACGGTTGAGATAATGCAAGGAAACAAAATTGTAGTTCAAAACGATGGTACAAACGCTGATGTAATCAGAGCAGAGGCTTCTGCTGGTTCATCAATTGATGTTGTTCTTTCTGTTTTGGAAGACGTATAATAGTTAAGGGTTGAAGTATGGCAGTTAAGACAATAATCCCAAGTGGATCAAAAGCTAACAGTGATCCTCAAAATGGTGCAAAAACAAATACACCAGGAGGACAAACATACATTCAATTATCTTCACCTGTATTTAATTCAAATGCAGAGGGAGAAACTAGACAAATCAAAAACCATGGCTATTGGGTTAAAAAAGTAGGAACGGACATTTAATGGTTAGATATATTAACGGAAAAGATAGACCAACAGAAATTAATGTGAGAGTAAGTACAGGTGATGGATCTACTACAGCATTTACTTGTACTCAAGGATTAACGGTTGATAAAGTATTAGTCACTGAAAACGGTGTCTTACAAAGACCAACTGCCGACTACACTATTTCAGGCACTACTTTAACATATAACACTGCACCAGAAGTTGGTGTGCAGCTTATTATAAGAGAATTACCAATTTAAAAAAGGATAAATAGTAGTATGACAACAAAGATTACTAATGCGAATTTAACAACTAGAACAATTGACGCTGATAAAGTCAAATCAAATATTCTAACAGCAGATGAGCTTGCTACTAATGCGGTTACATCAGACGAAATTACAAATGGTGCTATTGTCAATGCTGACATAAGTCCATCAGCTGCTATCGCAAGTTCTAAGGTAACAGGTGTCGCTACTTCAAGTGATTTAAATACAATCAAAGATAATATCGGTTTATTAGGTTTTAAAATGGCTGTTAACGAAAGTTTAACGGTCTTTAATTTTGTTGATGGAGTTGTTGACGAGTTCCATGATGAATCAGGAGTTGAAGAAACTGCAAGTGCTAACGATAGATACGTTGCTGCTTCAGATTACTATATTAACTCTACACAGGATGATGGTCAATCATCTCCAATGGGTTCATTTGCAGGCGGATTTTTATTTGAAACAGGTGCTGGTTCGGTAACAGAACCTGACACTTCAACTGCACAAGCAGTTCACCCACAATCTTGGGACCCACTAGGACATCATTACACAGATGGTCAATATGCTGTTGACCCAAGTGTAAGTACTATAACGGTTAAAGGCTGGGGAGGCGGAGGACGAGGTCCTTATAATCAACCTAACTTTTTTAGAGGTACTGGAGGTGGTGGAGGCCACGTTTCTGGTAACTTAACGGTTACGGCTGGTCAAACAGTTTATGTAGGAGTTGGAGTAGATAATCAAACAACATCTTCACCAGCACCTTTAATTGGTCCTGGAAATCCATGGCCAAATTCCAATCCAATGTCAAACGATCACCCAAGTACAGGTATCTACGCATATTTTCCTGACTCAGCAAATAGTGGTGGTTGGGGTCAAAGACCTACAGGAATGGGTCACTTTGGTGGCGGCGGATCAATGTCATATGTATCTGTTGGTCCTGCAGAGATTGATTGGGAAAATACAGGAAATACTTTTGGAGTTTCATCAAACTCTTCACCTCAGGTTGCTGGGGCTGCTCCACCTTATAGTCCAGGCGGGCAGAGATTAAATTATTCACCTATCTCACCACAAATTGCATTTGTTGCTGGTGGTGGAGGATGTGCAAACGGTTCACAACCACTAGGTACACCAACAAGAAATGGTGGTGCTGGTGGGGGATTAACTGGAGAAGCTGCAGGTACTGGAGAACAAACATCACACGGACCAAACGGCGGTGGTGGAGGAGACCAAGAACAAGGGGGTCCTAGACACCCGGATGCTGGAGGTCCAGACGGATTTGAATCTGAAAGATTTATGACTACTGACAAGGCTGGTTCAGGAATGGGATTCTTTGCTGGCGGTGGCGGTGGTGGTCAAATGGGCCAACACGGTGCATGGGCAGGTGGTGGAGGATCATCTTACTTTGGTCACCCACAAGTTGCTTCTGGTGCTACAACTGCAGGTGCTACTACAAGTGTTGCTGCCTCAAGCGATCCTGTATATCAACCAGGTGTTGGTAATGGTGTAAACTACTGGAATACAACAGAAGGTGGTTATGTTTTTATTACTGCAACAGGATTCAATGCTGCTACAACAACTGCAACAGATTTAGTTTCAGAACCATTTACTGCTGGTTCAGCACCATCAAGTGCAAGAATAGTAGTATTTGAAGAAAACATTGCTACACCTACGTTAAATACTGACATCATTGCTAGAGTAAGTAGAGATGGTGGTACTAACTTCTCACAAGCTACTTTATCAGATAGTGGTTATGTCACAGGCGCTTCTGGTCAAAGAATTTTAACTGGAACTGCTGACGTATCTGGTCAACCATCTGGTACAAATATGAGATGGAAGTTAGAGTTAAGAAATAACTCTGTTAAGATACACGGTGTATCTCTTCAGTGGGCTTAATTTAAAAATTAAACGACTAAATAATAATATATTATGGCATTCGATTTTAAAAAATATATACCTAATACTTTTAAGTTTCCTAAGAATCCAGACGAGGCATTCAAACAGGTAACAGTTAATAAAATTCGTTATAAAGAATTACTTAAAGAACACTCTGTCAATCCTGAAAAAATATCTAAAGAAAGATTAGAGAAGTTTCGTGCAAGATGGATGGAAACTGAAGAAGATAGATTTAGAAGATGGGAACAACAATTTCATCAAAAAGATTTAGAACAAAAATTATTAAGAGATTACTCAACATTTAAAGACAATCCAAAAGACTATCTTAAAAGAGCATTAGATTTAGGCAAAAGAGGACAAGATATGTTTTCTAAATGGTGGTGGACTAAACCACCAAAACCTGCAGGTAAAGGTAGATTGGTTCAATCTAAACTTACAGGTCGTTGGCAACAAGAATATAAACCTCATAGAAGTAGAAGAATTAGAGATTGGTTAAAGGCTGCTGAACACGGTGATGTATTCGTAGGATCATTAAATCCTAATCGAATACCTATAACAAGAAATGAACCTACAAAAGAAGAGAGACATCAACACCACGAAGCAACTCAAAAAAGAGCATTAATGAAGTGGAGATGGTTATTAAAAGAGTCTAATTTCTTAGGTAGTAAAGACGATAGAAAACGAAAACTTATGTGGGATGATCCTATATCAGGTTTTGAAGGTATAATGGACAATCACCACTAGTTATTGACATTATATTAAGAAAGTGATACAATATTAATATGAGTGAAAATGAAACTAAAAGAGATGTACCTCTTACATCTATAAAACAATTAGAAAATATCAGATTAAATGAAAAATTTTGTTCAATAGTTCATACAGATATATTAAGTTCTAAACAATGTGAAGCTATTAACAAAGAGATCGTACCTGAATTATGGTCGGATGTTGATTCAAAATCAACAGATATAATCAAAAATATTAAAAGACAAGCATTACCTATCAATACAGATGGTTGGCCTTTAACATATATTTTAGCAGGTCTTAAAGAAGCTGACACAGAAAAATTTAAATTTGATTTAAGAGGTTTTATGGATAATGACGCACCTACTTTATGGCAGTTTCCTAAAGGTAGTCAATATGATTGGCATGTAGATATAGGTAATAACTTTCCTACTAGAAAATTAAGTTTCATAGTTCAATTATCAGACCCTAAAGATTATGAGGGTGGTGATGTAGAATTTTTAAATAGTAAAACAGATAAAGAAGCGTTAAGACAACAAGGTAAATTAATTATATTTCCTGCTTTTATATCTCATAAAATTACAAAAGTGACTAAAGGTGTAAGACATGCTATTGTTGGTTGGGTACATGGTCCTACTTTCTTTTAATTATGATAACAACAAATGGTTCTTCGGTAGACACAACCTTTGCAACTAAAATATTTCACAAAGTACTACCTAACTTTGAAGAAGAAAACAAAAAAATCACAAACAGATTATATACCCTTAAAAATACAACAAAGGGTTTAGATAGATCAAATCAATTAGGTTGGCATAGTGATGTCAACATACAAAGTTATCCTGAATTTGATGAATTTAATAAACACCTAAAATTTACATTAGGTGAAATATTTACTTTCTATGATTATGATCCTAATTTTGAGTTAGATGTTCATTCATTTTGGGGTAATATCAATCCTAAATACGGATATAATAATACACACTCACACCCACATTGTTTATGGTCAGGTGTTTACTATGTTCAAACACCAGAGAATTGTGGTAATATTCATTTTGTTGATCCAGTAAAACCTAGAATACATTATCAAGCACAATTTAGAAATGATAAAAGTTTATTGGCATCCTCAAGTATATTCTATGTTGCAGAAGCCAGTAAGTTAATTATTTTTCCTGCATATTTAGAACACTTTGTAAAACCTAATATGTCTGATACAGACAGAATATCTTTATCTTTTAATATAAGACTAAATCCTAAGCCATATAAATAGTCTAATAGGAGATAGATATGGCAGTAACCGTAAAATCGGCAGAAAACTTTTCATTAGATCAAGGCGCAGACTTCAGTAGGACTTTAACGGTTACAACTGATGGTACTACTGCTTATGATATTTCAGGTCTAACTCTTCAGGCGCAAATGAGAAAATCATATGCGTCAACAGCTGCAACTACATTTACTTGTACAATAGTTTCTGGAACAGCAGGAACATATAAACTAGAATTAACAGATGTTGTCACAGCTGCTTTAGATGGTGATACTAGATATGTTTATGATGTAGAATTAATCTTAGCAGACTCAACAATAGAAAAAGTTCATCACGGAATCATAACCGTCAACGCAGAAGCAACTAAAATATAATGAGTAAAAAAAGAACAGGACTAGAAAATTTCTTTACAGGCATTTCTGGCGTTGATTTTATTGGAAAATTAGATGAAGAAAAAAAACAAAAAGAATTACAAGAACAAAAAAAGATAGAAGAAGCAACAGAGAAACAAAAACAGATTGTTGCTCAAAGAGAACAAAAAAGACTATCTGAAACTAAAAAATTATCAGTACTAGAAGATTTATTTGGTATACAAGAGTTCAAAGAACAAATTAAAGAAACAATTCAAACTAACGCAAAAGTAATTAAAGAAAAATCACCTGAACAAGAACAAAAACTTTTAGAGTCTTTAGGTAATCTATATGGTTCAATAACTAAATTTGCAGAGAAACAACCTAACAAAATAATATCAGATGGTTTAGTAAATCAAGTAGAACAAGTTATTAGTCAAAATATTAAACCTCAAATGCCAGAGATTGACAAATGGTCGATTCAACCAGGTGAGTCTATACCTGCAACAAAAGAGTTTGTTGATACAGCAACTATCTATGATGTTCTTTCTAAAAATGCAAAACAAATTACTGAAGATATTGAAACAGGTAATATTTCACTTGAAGAATTATCAAAAAGTTTTAATAAGTTCAAACAACTAACATCACTACAACTACAATCAATTGGTGGTGGCGGTGCTGGTGATTTAAAAGATTTAGGAGATGTTGATATATCTGCTCAACAAAATGGTTTTGCATTAAAGTATAATTCAAGTACTGGCAAATACGACTTTGGAGAAGTTGCAAGTGACTTATCTGCCGTAGATCAACATATAGTACCTGATACAGATAATACAAGAGATATAGGTAGTGGATCTAAAGCATTTAGAAATGGTTACTTTAAAAATGTTTATGTATCAGGATCAACATTAGAAGTTTCAAACGATACAACTTTAAAAGGAGATACCGTTATTGGTGTCAACACAGGCGACTCAACTGAAGATACGATAAATGTAGTCGGAAGATTTATTTCAAATTTAGAACCTTTAACAACATTAACACATGACTTAGGTTCCCCAGCAAGAAGATGGAGAGATATTTACTTATCAGGTAATACTATTGATCTTGCAGGTGCAACAATATCGGGTGATGGTACAGGTGCAATTACAATATCTGCTACTGGTGCAACATTACCTGTAGGTTCTAAACTAGGAACCGAAGCAATTGCAAAGACTAACGCAGAGGGTACCGTGACAAAAACTGTACCTTTCTTTACACAGGCAGGTGGTTTAGGTAGTGCAAATGCTACATTTACTATGGCTGCAGGTTCTTCTAAATCTTCAGTATTTACTTCATTTAAGAAGGCAGATGGTAGTACGCAAGGTAGATTTGAATTGTTTAGTTTTTAGTATGAAAAAATATATAAATAGAGATAGGAGAAATTAATGTCAGTAAAAGTACCTATAAGAACCGTATTTGATGGATCAACTGCAACAGGACTTGCAGAGTTTCAATCAGGAGAATTTATCGCATTATCACATGGTGGTCTAGGCGCTTCATTATCAATCGGTAGTGCAGGACAAGTTTTAAAAGTTAACACTGGCGGGTCAGCATTAGAATTTGGGGCAGTAGAGGCAATTATCAATATTGATGGTGCAGCTGACTTAACTAGTCAAACTTTAGTAGATAACGATCAACTTATGGCTTCTGATGGTGGTACTGAAGGTAGAATTAGATTATCTCAAATTAAGACATATATCACAACATCATCTTTAAACGTCACAGGATCACTTCAAATTAATGGTAGTGATGTATCAACTAAACCATTCGCAATTGCACAAGCAATAGCACTTGGTTAATCTTATAAATATACCTGAATAACGAGGTATATTAATGGCAGAACCAGCAACAAGAGAACAACTTAAACAATACGCTTTACGAAACTTAGGTAAGCCTGTTATTGAAATAAACGTAGATGACGCTCAATTAGAAGATAGATTAGATGAAGCACTACAATATTTCTCACAATATCACTATGATGGCGTTGAAAGAGTATATTTAAAATACAAATATACAGAGGCAGACAAAGCTAGAATTACATCTAATACAGCTTCTTCAGCAACTAAAAACGGTGTCACAACAAATTTTTTAGAGGGAAACAATTACATAATTGTTCCTGATAGTGTATTAGCAGTTAATAGAATATTTAATTTATCAGACAAACATAATATGAATATGTTTGATGTTAGATACCAATTAAGATTAAATGATTTGTATGATTTTTCTTCTACAAGTATAATTCACTATGATATGGTTTTAAGACATTTAGATTTTTTAGACCACATTTTAGTAGGTGAAAAACCAGTAAGATTTAATCAACACAATAATAGACTTTATGTAGATATGGATTGGTCTGAAGATTTATCAGTAGATGAGTTTATTGTAATTGAGTGTTATAGAAAATTAGATCCAGAAACAATGACAGATGTATTTAATGACATCTATCTAAAAAGATATGTGACTGCTTTATTTAAAAAACAATGGGGTGCCAATCTATCTAAATTCAATGGTGTTGCAATGATAGGTGGAGTAACCTTAAACGGACAACAAATTTATTCAGAAGCGCTACAGGATGTTGAAAAACTAGAGACCGATATAAGAGGTACCTACGAAACACCTGTAACCTACATGATAGGATAATTACATGGCAGTTAACCATTTTTTTCAAGGTGGTAATGGTATAGGAAATGCCGCCGAAAAAAGATTACATGAAAATCTAATAATAGAAGGCCTAAAAATCTATGGGCATGATGTCTATTATCTACCTAGAACATTGGTTAACCAAGACTTAATATTAGGTGAAGATGTATTAAGTAAATTCACCTCTTCATACTTAATAGAAATGTACATGGAAACAACTGAAGGTTTTCAAGGTGAACAAGAATTAGTATCTAAATTTGGTTTAGAGATTAGAGAAGATACAACATTTACGGTTGCAAAACGAAGATGGTCAGATTCAGTAGATGATCCTGCAACACTAATAAAAGGTGGCAGACCTAATGAGGGTGATTTAGTTTACTTCCCTCTAATGAATAGTTTTTTTGAGATACAATTTGTTGAAGATCAGGAACCATTTTTTCAACTAGGCAACTTACCTGTTTATAAATTAAGATGTACTAGATTTGAATATGCTTCTGAAAAAATTGATACAAATGTTTCTGATATTAATAAATTAGAAGACAATCTATCAATAGATCAATTAAATTATCAATTTAGTTTAGAGACAGCGACAGATGGTGGCACTGGTGCATTATTACTTGAGTCTTCTACTGGCGAAGTAAACTATTTAATTAACGAAGAATATAATCTACAAACTCAAACAAGAGATTTTGCAGATAATAATACATATGAGTCAGACGCAGGTTTTGGTACAACAAGTACCGCTGATGATATATTAGACTTTACGGAAAGAAACCCTTTTGGTGAAGTAGATGAAGGATTTTAATTATGTTCGGAAAACATTTTTACCATGAATCATTAAGAAAGATTGTAGTTGCATTTGGTACTATTTTTAATAATATTTCTATTCATAGAAAAGATAGTAATGGTAATGTAATACAATCTTTAAAAGTACCTCTTGCATATTCACCTAAAGAAAAGTTTTTAACAAGATTAGAACAACAAGCAGATTTAAGTAAAAGAGAAGTTGCAATAACTTTACCTCGTATGGGTTTTGAAATTGCAGGATTAAGTTATGACCCAAGTCGTAAACTACAAAGACTAGGAAGATTCAAAGCAACAAGATCAGATAGAGGTGATGTTTTAGATTATCAATATAATCCTGTACCTTACAATATAAGTTTTAATTTATATTCTTTTACAGCAACTGCTGAGGGTGGTTTACAAATTGTCGAACAAATATTACCTTACTTTCAACCAGATTATACAATAACAGTAAACGCAATACCAACTATGGGTGTTAAACGAGATGTGCCTGTTGTTTTAAATAGTGTAAATTATGAGGACACTTATGATGGTTCATTTACACAAAGAAGAGCAGTAAATTACACAATGAGTTTTACTGCTAAAACATATTTGTATGGACCTGTGTATGCAAAAAGAGTTATCAAAGAAACTCAAACAGACTTATATACAGATACAGCAACAGGTTCTAAAAGAGAAGAAAGAATCATTGTAGTGCCTAATCCTACAAGTGCAAACGCAGATGATGATTTTGGTTTCACAACAACCATAACTAATTTTACAGATAGTAAAGACTACAATCCAGAGACTGATTCCGACGAATAAATAATATTATGGGCATTAATGATAAAATAAACGAAGTGTTAGGTATCCCTACGGTAGATAATATTAAAAATTTACCAGAAAAAAAATCTATACCTCCTGTTCCTAGATTAGAAGATAAAAATAAAGAAGATGTTGAGAACGATTACAAGTATAGTAGAGAAAATTACTATAACTTAATTGAAAGAGGACAAGACGCTATTCAAGGCATACTTGATATTGCAAATGAAAGTCAACACCCTAGAGCATATGAGGTTGCAGGTAATTTAATTAAACAAGTTGCTGATACGGTTGATAAACTACAAGATTTACAAGGCAAACTTAAATCATTAAAAGATGTGCCTAGCAAAACAAATACAAACATCAAACAAGCATTGTTTGTTGGTTCGTCAAAAGAATTACATACACTTTTGAAGAATAAAAATAAGGATGTTCAAAGTGATGAAGATAAAAGTTTTAAAGGCAAAACAATTACACCCACAGAAACAGACATTTCTGATAAGTGATTTAGGTTACACAAATAAAACGCCTTATCCTCATAAAGAGAAAAATAAAGATACTTGGTTAGATGATGGTATGAACAATCCAATAGAAGTTGTTGAACATGCTATTACTAATAAACCTCGTAAAGGTGCAGGTGGTGTTGAGTATATTGAAAAAAAGTATAAAGTTAAATATGGTAGTAGTAGAGTAAATGCAGCCATCAAAAAAGGTTACAACGCAATAGAAGGTATAATTATTAATGATTGAGTATAAACTAGATGAACATACTTTGATGGGAGGATGGTTTATATCTGAAAAAGTTTGTGATAATATTGTCAAACATTTTAAGGCAAATAAACAAGCATGGGTGCAAGGCCTCGTAGGAGAAAAAGATGGTCGTGTTGATAAAAAAATTAAAGAGTCTTATGAGTTGCCTATAAACTATGATAGGTCTGAACAACCTTTTTACGATTATAGAATAGAATTACAAAATTGTTTAGACTCGTATATAAAAAAGTATCCTGAAATTAATAGTTTAACAAGATTTGCTATTAATACAGATTACAAAATTCAGTATTATAAAAAAGAACAAGGTTTTAAAACTTGGCATTCTGAAGTTATGACTAAAAGTAGCTGTGATAGAGTTTTAGTTTTTATGACTTATTTAAATGATGTCGAAGATGGTGGTACAATATTTAAATATCAAAATATTACTATGCCAGCAAAAAAAGGTTTAACAGTAATTTGGCCTGCACATTTCAGTCATGTACATAAAGGACAAATAACAAATAAAGGAGAAAAATATATCGTCACAGGATGGTATAATTTTATTTAAATGAGTGAAAATTATTTAGGCAATCCTAATCTATTTAAAGCAAATACACAACAACAATACTCTGAAGAACAAATCAGAGAGATTGCAAAGTGTATGGAAAATCCTATTTACTTTGTCAAAAAATATACAAAGATTGTAAATATAGATGATGGTTTAGTGCCTTTTAATATGTATCCTTTTCAGGAAAAGATGGTAGACACTTTTCATAATAACAGATTTTCTATTTGTAAACTACCAAGACAATCAGGTAAATCAACTACCATCATTGCATATCTATTACATCAAGTTATATTTAATGATAATATTAATGTTGCAATACTTGCCAACAAATCTACAACTGCTAGAGACTTACTAGGTAGATTGCAACTTGCATATGAAAACTTACCTACATTTTTACAACAAGGTGTTTTAAACTGGAACAAAGGTTCGTTAGAGTTAGAGAATGGATCAAAAATACTTGCAGCTGCAACTTCTTCAAGTGCAATTCGAGGTGGTTCATTTAACATAATATTTTTAGATGAGTTTGCTTTCATACCTGCAAATATATCTGAACAGTTTTTTAGCTCTGTATATCCTACAATATCATCTGGTAAAAAATCTAAAGTGATGATTGTATCTACACCACATGGTATGAATATGTTTTATAAGTTGTGGAATGACGCAATACATAAAAGAAATGATTACAAACCTATTGAAGTACATTGGTCTGAAGTACCAGGTAGAGATGATAAGTGGAAAGAAGAAACTATAAGAAACACTAGTGAGGCACAATTTGCTACAGAGTTTGAGTGTGAGTTTGTAGGTTCAGTAGATACATTATTAAATCCATCTAAAATTAGAACACTGTCTCATAACACTCCTAAAATATCAAATCAAGGTTTAGATGTTTACGAACAACCTCAAAAAGGAAAAGATTATGTAATGACGGTTGATGTCGCAAGAGGCACCATAAAAGATTACTCAGCATTTGTTGTGTTTGATGTATCACAAATGCCATACAAGATTGTTGCGAAGTATAGAAACAATGAAATTAAACCATTACTATTTCCTCATACGATAGAGAGAGTAGCAAAAAATTATAACAATGCTCATGTATGTGTTGAAGTAAATGATGTAGGCCATCAAGTTGCTGACGCATTACAATTTGAATTAGAATACACAAATCTATTAATGTGTATGATGAAAGGAAGAGCAGGTCAAATATTAGGTGGTGGTTTCTCTAAAAGAGGATCACAACTTGGTGTCAGAATGACAAAACAAGTAAAACGAATAGGTTGTACTAATTTAAAGACTCTTATCGAGGGAGACAAGTTAATTGTACAAGACTTTCATATTATACAAGAACTGTCAACTTTCGTAAGGAGAGGCGCCTCCTGGGCGGCTGAAGAGGGGTCTAATGACGATTTAACAATGTGTCTAGTAATCTTTGCATGGATATCAAATCAAAGATATTTCAAAGAATTAACAGACCAAGATGTTAGAGCAAGGATGTACGAAGAACAGAAAAATGCAATAGAACAAGATATGGCACCTTTTGGATTTTTAGATGATGGTTTAGAAGAAGAACAAATTATAGACGACAAAGGGGAAGTGTGGAATCCCGTAAAAGTTCGTAGAGGTTTATAATAGTATAAATATCAGTGAGATTAATGATACTTATTAGCTAATAAGGAGAATAACAATTATGGCATTTCAAGTTTCACCAGGTGTACTAGTACAAGAAAAAGACTTGACAAATGTTGTACCAGCAGTTGCGACTTCGATCGGCGCAATCGCTATACAATCTACTCAAGGACCACTTGACGAAGTTGTAACCATTGGCTCAGAAAAAGAATTAGTAGAACAATTTGGTAAACCAGATAGTAATACTTTTGAATACTTTTATGCAGCTCAATCGTTTTTACAATATTCATCAAGTTTAAAAGTTGTACGTGCTACAAATACTGGTCTACTTAATGCAACTGCTAATGGCAGTGGTTTACTAATCAACAATACAACATCATATCAGAATGACTATTCTGGTGGTGCTGGTAGTGTTGGTGCGTGGGCTGCTAGAACTGCAGGTGCACACGGTAACAATTTAAGAGTGTCGGTTTGTCCTTCATCAACTGTTTATGAAGAAACTGCAAAAACAACAACGCAAGATACTGATTCTGCTGTAGGTGATACATCTATCGTAGTACAATCTGGCACTGGTTTTTCAGTCGGAGACATCATAAACTTTGGCGAAACAGGCGGATACGAATATAGAATAACAAACATATCTAATCAAACAATAACTTTCGTTAGACACCCTTCAGGTGTTGGTGGTTTACATACTGCTGTCACTAACGGATCAAATGTAAGAAGAAGATGGCAATATTACGATCAAGTATCGGCTGCGCCAGGAACTTCACCTTACGTTTCAGATAGAGGTGGTTCAGGAGACGAACTACACATTGTTGTTGTTGATGAAGATGGTGGTATTACAGGAAAAGCAGGAGACATATTAGAAGTATATGATTCATTATCAAAAGCTTCTGACGCAAAAACTCCTCAAGGTGATACAAACTATTATCCTGATGTAATATACAATCAATCACAATACATTTACTGGATGGATCACATAACTGGTGGTTCTAATTGGGGTTCAGCTGCATTAAATTTAACATTTGCTTCAGTCACTTCAGTTAACAACGCACCTTTATCTGGTGGTTCAAACGGTTCTGCTGTATCAACTGCTCAGTTAAAAACTGCTTACGAAAAATTTGCAGACGCTGAAACAATTGATTGCAATTTAATTATCGCTGGAAAAGGCGATGCTACGCACATAGATAACTTAATTACTATTGCAGAAAACAGAAAAGACGCTGTTGTATTCTGCTCACCTGAGAGATCAGATGTAGTTAACGTGACTTCTAGTGTCACTCAAACGTCCAATGTTAAAGGATTCTTTGATGGTATTAGATCATCTTCATACGTAGTATTCGATAGTGGATACAAATACGCATATGACAAATACAATGACGTATTTAGATTCGTTCCTTTAAACGGTGATGTGGCAGGATTGGCTGCAAGAACAGACCTAACTAACGACTCATGGTTCTCACCTGCTGGTTTGAACAGAGGAGTTTTAAGAGGTGTTGTTAAACTTGCTTATAATCCCACAAAAGCAGAGAGAGACGAACTTTACAGAGCTAGAATTAACCCAGTGGTTACATTCCCAGGACAAGGTACAATCTTGTTTGGTGATAAAACTGGATTAAGTGCTCCTAGTGCGTTTGACAGAATAAATGTTAGAAGACTATTCATTACTTTAGAGAAGGCAATATCAACTGCTTCTAAATTTCAATTGTTTGAATTCAATGATGAATTTACAAGAGCAAATTTCAGAAACATTGTAGAACCTTTTTTAAGAGATGTACAAGGTAGAAGAGGTATCACAGACTTTTTAGTAGTATGTGATGACTCAAATAACACTGCTGATGTAATCAATAGAAATGAGTTTAAGGCTGACATTTTTGTTAAACCTGCTAGATCAATCAACTTTATAACACTTCAATTCGTAGCGACTAGATCAGGCGTTGCATTTAACGAAGTAGTAGGAGCTTAAAAACATGCCAAACATTAATGACTTTAAAAGTAAATTAAGAGGCGGCGGAGCTCGTGCTAACCAGTTTAGAGTGACAATGCCTTTCCCAGGATATGCTGCTGTAGGTGGTGAAACTGAAGAAATGAGTTTCCTATGTACATCAACATCTTTACCTGGTATGACAATAGGAGAAGTTGCGATACCATTTAGAGGTAGGGAGTTATATGTTGCAGGTGATAGAACATTTGCTACATGGGCAACTACTATCTTAAATGATACAGACTTCAAAATAAGAAACGCATACGAAAGATGGTTAAATGGTATTAACAATATGTCCGATAACGAAGGACTTGTTAATCCCGCTGACTATCAAGTTGACGCTTTTGTTGACCAATTAGACAGAAACGGTAATGTGATTAAATCATATACATTTAGAGGAATGTTCCCAACAACATTGGATGACATACCTTTAGATTATGGTACTAACAATGCAGTAGAATCATTTACTGCTACGCATAGATACCAGTACTTTGAAACAAATACAACTACTTAATAGACGACTAAATAGTTAAGTAGAATTGGAGAAATATTATGGCAGAACTGTTTGGGTTTAAGATTGAGAGATTAGGTTCCTCAAAGGTTGACCCTCGACAAAATATAGTTCCACCACAAGCGGATGACGGTACAACAACCGTCCCCGCTGGTGGGTTTTTTGCGTCTTACGGAGGTTTTGATGTAAATGCTAGGAACGAATTAGACCTCATTAGAAGATATAGAGAAATATCGTTGCATCCTGAATGTGATTTAGCAATTGAGGACATTGTATCAGAAGCAATTGTCTCAAATGAAAATCAATCTTCAGTGCAATTAGACTTATCACACATTAATTATAACGACTCAATCAAAAAAGCAATACGAGACTCATTTAGTGAGATATTAGATTTGTTAAGATTTGATACAAAAGGACATGACATTTTTAGAAGATGGTATGTTGATGGTAGAGTATTTTATCACAAAATAATAGATAAAGACTCACCAAGAAAAGGTATAACAGAGTTAAGATATATCGACCCTCGTAAAATTAAAAAAGTAAGAGAAGTTAGAAAAAACAAAGTAGATGGGATGCCTGGTTCGTTTGCAATGACAAACAAATATCAGGAGTTTTATCTATTTAACGAAAAAGGAATACATCCTACTGCAACATCAAACGCAGGTGGATTACAAATCGCTACAGACGCTATCGCATATTGTCCATCAGGATTAATTGATACAACTAAAAATATAGTTATGTCTTACTTACATAAGGCAATCAAACCTGTTAATCAATTAAGAATGATTGAAGACGCTGTTGTAATATACAGAATTGCTCGTGCACCTGAAAGAAGAATATTCTATATTGATGTAGGTAATTTACCTAAGATCAAGGCTGAACAATATTTAAGAGATGTTATGGCTAGATATAGAAATAAACTTGTATATGACGCAAGTACAGGTGAAATAAGAGACGATAGAAACTATATGTCTATGCTAGAAGATTTCTGGTTACCTAGAAGAGAAGGTGGTAGAGGTACTGAAATTACTACTTTACCTGGTGGTCAAAATCTAGGAGAGATTGCAGATATAGAATACTTTCAAAGAAAACTATATCGTTCATTAAATGTTCCTATCAGTAGATTAGAAAGTGGATCTGGATTTAATCTAGGTAGAGCTGCAGAAATTAGTAGAGATGAAGTTAAGTTTACTAAATTTGTAGGTAGATTAAGAAAGAAATTTACAACTCTATTCCATGACTTATTGAAAACACAATTAATCTTAAAAGGTGTAATCGCACCAGAAGATTGGGATCAAATAAAAGAAAAAATCTTTTTTAATTTCTTACAAGACGGATACTTTGCTGAACTTAAAAATTCAGAGATGATGAAGGAGAGAGTGCAACTTGCTCAATCATTAGAAGGTTATGTTGGTAAGTATTATTCTAACAATTATATTAGAACTAAAATACTTCATCAAAATGAACAAGAAGTAAAAGAAATAGACGCAGAGATACAAAACGAACAAGGTTCTGAACAAGATACGCAAAATAATAAACCTGAATAATATATTAAATTGTGATTACATTATCGGTACAAATAAACCATTTAGCCTCAGCGGCTGTCTTTTTAGATAATCAACTTATATACTTTCAACAAGAAGAAAGACTAAGCAAAAATAAAGGTGCAGGTTCAATACCTTTTTTTGTTTTAGATGATATTAAAAAAAGAGTAGGACAAATAGATAATCTTGTAAGCACAGGTTATAATTTTGCAGGCAGTGAGGAGTTGAAACATTATGTTGAACACATTGATTTATTTAAAGATAGAAAAAAATCACAGTTAAATCATTATTTTAAATCTCATCATCTTGCTCATGCTTTTAAAGCAGTCGTATCTTCTAATTTTAAAGAAGGATTAGTTTTTGTAGTTGATGGTAGAGGTTGTTCATATAATTTAAGTAATGGTCAAGTAGGATATGAAACTGCTTCAGTTTACAAATTCAAAGATAATAATTTAAGATGTCTTCACAAATACGTTTATACTAACGCTGAAGATGTAAAAGATTTGAAAGTAAAACCTGAAGTTGATAGTGTTCTATTTGCTCTAAAAGGTGTGGATCGTTTACCCTTTGAAATAGATGAAAATACAAAGTTTACATTATCAAATGAACTTGGTATGGGAGAGATATATTCTCATATGTCAACTATATGTGGTTTTGACAATGAAGAAGGTAAGTTAATGGGATTAGCTGCATATGGTCAATATGATGAAGAACTTTATAATCGAATAAAAAATTTTGACAAAGATTATTTTAAATTCAAAGGAGATAGTATGTTAGGTAATGGATTAATTAAATCCAATTTAAAATATAATGATTATCTTAACATTGCTTTTAATACTCAAAAGTTTTTTGAAGATGAACAAATTAAACTTTTAAATAAACATATTGATAATGAAACAAATATAGTACTAACTGGTGGTTGTGCTTTAAATGTTGTTAATAATTACAAACTTAAAAAAGTATTTCAAAGTAAAAATTTTTACGCAGAACCTATGTGTGGCGATGAAGGAAACTCAATTGGTATTGGTCAATATGAAATATTAAGACACGGTTACAAACCACAACCTATTGATAATATTTGTTTAGGTAATAGATATAATTATTCTAATATTAATGGTGTAGATGTACAAATAGATCAGGTAGTAAACCTAATTAAAGAAGGACATATTATTGCATTATATCAAGGTGGTTGTGAAGCAGGACCTAGAGCATTAGGTAATAGAAGTTTACTATTAGACCCTACTATACATAACGGTAAAGATATTATGAACACCGTAAAACAAAGAGAAAAATTTAGACCTTTTGCTTGTTCTATATTACATGAAGATGTAAACGATTGGTTTGATATGGCAGGTATAAATGAAAGTCCTTTTATGATGTATGGTGTTGAATCAAAACAAGAAGATAAAATAAAATCAGTTATACATGAGGACAAAACTTGTAGAGTACAAACGGTTAAATCTTCACAAAATCAAGTATTATATGATATATTAAAAGAATTTAAAAATAAAACTGGCATTCCTTTACTAATGAATACCTCTTTTAATCTTGCAGGAGAAACTTTAGTTGAAACTCCAGAAGACGCAATAGACGTTTTAAAGAGATCAAAACTAGAGTATGTTTACTTTGCAGATATTAAAAAACTAGTATATATAAAAAATAACGAATAGAAAGGTTATAAATATAGATATGACAAAAGAAAACTTAAATAAATTTGTTGACTCTTTAGCAAAAGGTGATAACAATACAGCCAGAGACGCATTTAACGGTGCAATGGCTGACAAAGTATCATCTGCTTTAGACACAGCAAAACAGAATACTGCTACATCATTATATCAACAACCAGAAACACCAAATACGGTTGTCGGTGTTGATACACCTGATAATATTGAGGTAGCAAATGACGACAACGCTCAGTAATCTTCGAACTAAAATAGACGAAGGTAACGACTACAAGAGAAGTAGGCAATATAATAAGTTGTCTCCTAAAGTAAAAAGAGCTGTTGATATGGTTTATAAGTCTATTGAAACAGACAAAAACGCAGTTGCTAATTTTGAAAAAAATGTTAGTGCAGCTGCAAAAAAACATAATGTTAGTAATAGAGAATTAATGAATTATTTTGATAAAGAGACACTAACAATTTTAAGGAGATAAAATGGCAGTTAGAAATAGAACACTAACAGATAACGCTTTCGGAACAAAAGTACTTGTATCTTTAGACGATCACGGCTCTGCTGTTACCATTGACGCAAGCGAATTAGTAAACGCTGCAGGTTCTGGTAATAGATTAGACATTAAAAGAATAGAGTGGTGTTTAGATAAAGAAGTTGCAATTACTTTTACAGGTTCAGGTGTAGTAGAAGCTATTGATCTTGCAGGTGGTACTACTGGTAAATTTGACGCACACTCAATAACAAATGGTGCGACACTAGCCGGTAATGCAACTGACGGAGATATAGTATTAACACCAGCAACTGGTACTGACGGATTTGTTTATTTAGAGTTAGTCAAGGCCGCTGGCTTTGGTAACTAATAATGTCTATTACTACTACGACATTAGCAGATGATAATTTTAAAGTTATCATAAAGGCAAATGGTGGTAGTAATGAAGACAAAGAATTATTGTTAGACGCTTCAAAGTTAAATAAGGCAACAGCAAGTCCTAATGTATCAATTGCAAGTGTACACCATGAGATACTAGGTACAGGCAAAATTACTTTATTTTTTGACGCACAAACAAACGAAGAAATTGCAACGACTTTTAGTGGTCGTGGTAATTATGGATTAAAAAAAGACGAACCTAAAATAAAACAAGGTGATACAGGTGCAACTTTAATTAATCCTACAGGTGACATATTATTGTCAACAGATAGTAATGTATCAAAATATAATATATTAATAGAATTTAGAAAAGAAAAAGGTTTTACAAATGGCTGATATAGTTTCAAGTTTAACAATTACAGACACTAGTGGTGTAAAATTCACAGGTAAATTTACTAATTTTTCAGACGGCACAGGTGAAAATCTAGTCACAAAAGTTGACGCTTCAAACACTACTTTTATGTCTGAAGATGGCAATAGAAAGATTAGTAAAATTTATTGGTCAGTAAATACTTCAGACACAAAGTCTGGTGTTGAAATATTGTGGGCAGGCGCAACAAATGCTAGTGCAGTTTTCTTATCTGGTCAAGGTTATTGGGACTTACGAACAGATGGAAATGAGATTACAAACAACGCAACTACTCCTACAGGTGATATTCTTCTTTCAACGAAGAACTTTGCAAATGGGGATAATTACACTATTGTTGTGGAGTTTAGATAGCAATTTGTATAAATATAATTAACGAGAGATAGACATGAAGTTAATTACCGAAGAAATCCAAAACGCAGAATATATCGTTGAGCAAAACAACGGTAAAAAAGACTACAAAATTAAGGGTATTTTCATGCAGGCCGAGATGAAAAATAAGAACGGTCGTGTATATCCTAAAGATATTTTGGAAAGAGAAGTCGGTAGATATAATAGAGAATTTATTAACAAAAGCAGAGCCTTTGGCGAACTCGGTCATCCAGACGGACCAACAGTTAATTTAGAAAGAGTATCGCACATGATCAAGGCTCTCTATCCAGATGGCAATAACTTTATTGGTGAGGCTAAGATATTAGACACACCTTATGGAAAAATAGTGAAGAACTTAATAGATGAAGGTGCTAAGTTAGGCGTTTCAAGTAGAGGTATGGGAACATTGAATAATAGAGGCGGCGCTAATGTAGTATCAAATGATTTTTATCTTGCAACCGCGGCTGATATAGTCGCAGATCCTAGTGCTCCAGAGGCCTTTGTAGAAGGTATAATGGAAGGCAAAGAGTGGGTATGGGATAATGGTATAATACAAGAGCAAGAGATACACCGATTAAAGTTAGAGATGTCAAACGCAAAAAAACACGAACTTTCTGTAAAACAGGCAAAAGTGTTCGAATCGTTTATCAAAAATCTTTAATTTTATAAATATTACTTGACATTATTGTAAAATCAATAGGTCAGTAGTATTGAACTAACTATAACTAATAAGGAACAAAGCAAATGGCTGAGAACACTCAAGCAGACTTACCGAAAAAGAACGCTGCACCAGCTGAAGCACCTAAATCGCTACAAAGTACTATTCAGAATGTAATTACAAAAGCAATTACTTCACCAACGGATGGTAAAATAGATTTCGCACAAGGGGTAAACCACATTACTGGTGACCCACAACAAAAAAGTGCAGGCGCTCCAGATAGTATGCAATCTTTAAAGGCAGAGGCTGAACCTAAAAAAGATATGAACGCTTCTTATGAAAATGACATGAAAAAAGAAACTGAAGATAAAGAAAAAGAAGTTAAAGAAATGTCAGATAAAGAAAAAGAAGTAAAAAAAGAATCAGACGAAGACAAGAAAAAAGAAGACATGAAAGAAGGCGAAATGCCTGCTGGTCTTAAAAAGTACCTTGACAAGAAAAATGATAAAAAAGAAGAAAAAGAAGATGAGAAAAAAGATGTTAAGGAAACTGAAGACAAGAAGTCTGAAATGATTAAAGCTGAAATCGAAAAAATGAAACAAGAGATGGAAGACAAGACGAAAGAACTTAAAGCTCAAGTTGACAAAGAAAAAGATATGAACGAAGCTGAAGATCATAAAGATGACAAAGAGAAAAAAGAAGAAAAAGAAGACGAGAAGAAAAAAATGTCTGAAGCAGAAGATAAAGAAAAAGAAATGAAAAAAGAAATGCAACATGATGATGAAAAGAAAACTGCTAAAGAAAAAGTAAAAGACATGAACATGAAAGAAGATGTTAAGGCTTTAACTGCTGATGAAGATTTATCAGAAGAGTTTAAACAAAAAGCTGCAACAATTTTTGAATCTGCTGTTCGTGCAAAACTTGTCGAAGAAATTGAGAAATTAGAAAGTGAATACGAAACTAAGGTTGAAGAGAAAACTGAAGAAGTTAAATCTGAAATCGTAGAAAAAGTTGACGCTTATCTAAACTATGTTGTAAGTGAATGGACGAAAGAAAATGAACTTGCGATAGAAAAAGGTTTAAGAACCGAGATAGCTGAAGATTTTATCGGCGGTCTTAAAAACTTATTTGAGTCTCACTACATTGAAATTCCAGAAGAGAAGTACAATGTAATTGAGAATCAAGCTGCTGAAATTGAAGAGTTAAAATCAAAACTTAACGAATCAATGGATGAATCAATTGAACTTAACCAAAAAATCGGTGAGTTTGCTAGAGATGAAATTCTAGTAGATGTTGCAAGTGATCTTGCTGAAACTGAAAAGGAAAAGTTTAAAGGATTAGCAGATAGTATTGAATATAAAGACGCTGCAGATTTCAGAACGAAAGTAGAGACAGTAAAAGAGTCATACTTTCCAAAGAAAAAAGTAGTGGGTGAAGACGAAACTAATGATGTGGCAGACAAACCTGTGTCAGATTTATCTGGCTCTATGGCTGCATATGCCGCTGCTATTAGTAAAATAACTAATAAAAAATAAAAAGTTAATTAACTTTAATAAGGAGAGATAGAACAATGTTTTTATCAGAAAATGTACAACAGAAATGGCAGCCTGTTTTGGATCATCCTGATTTACCAAAAATCGAGGATTCATACAAAAGAGCAGTCACATCTGTAATACTAGAAAACCAAGAGAAGTCGTTAAAAGAAGACGCTGCTTTCTTATCGGAAGCTGCACCTGCTAACGCAACTGGTTCTTCTATTCAAAACTGGAATCCTATCCTTATCTCTTTAGTAAGAAGAGCAATGCCTAACCTTATCGCTTACGATATTGCAGGCGTTCAACCTATGTCAGGTCCTACAGGCTTGATATTTGCAATGAGAAGTAGATTCTCAACGCAAGCAGGTGGAGAAGCTCTTTTTGATGAAGCAGATACAGATTTTTCAGGCAGAAATGCTGCTGGATCATCTGTGGATGGTTATTCTTCAACGGCTCATGCGGGTGAAAACCCGGCTGTGCTTAACGACTCTATCGGTACTTCTACTGGTTACACAACTGGTACAGGTATGTCAACAGCTGCGGCTGAAAAACTAGGGGAAGACTCTGGTAATCAGTTTGCTGAAATGGCATTCTCAATTGAGAAGTCTACTGTGACTGCAAAGTCAAGAGCTCTTAAAGCAGAGTACACGATGGAATTAGCACAAGACCTTAAAGCAATACACGGATTAGACGCAGAGACAGAATTGTCAAACATCTTATCTGCTGAGATCCTTGCGGAAATCAACAGAGAAGTAGTAAGAACAATCTACAGAACTGCTGAAGCTGGTGCTGCTGACAATGATAACTCAAACGCTGCAATCAACACTACAAGTGCTGGTATCTTCGATTTAGATACTGACTCAAATGGTAGATGGTCAGTTGAGAGATTCAAAGGTCTAATGTTCCAAGTTGAGAGAGACGCTAACACAATCGCACAAAGAACAAGAAGAGGAAAAGGTAATATAATTATCTGTTCTTCAGACGTTGCTAGTGCGTTGCAAATGGCTGGTGTTTTAGATTACACACCTGCTCTTAATAACAACCTTAATGTAGATGACACAGGTAACACTTTTGCTGGCGTATTAAACGGCAGATACAAAGTATACATTGACCCTTATGCGTCAAACCTTGCGTCAAATGCTTCACCTAGTAAACAATACTATGTTGTTGGTTACAAAGGTACAAGTCCATACGACGCTGGATTATTCTATTGTCCGTATGTACCTCTACAAATGGTAAGAGCAGTTGGTCAAGATACCTTCCAACCAAAAATTGGTTTCAAAACTAGATACGGTTTAGTTGCGAATCCTTTTGCTGGTGCTGCTGCTGGTGGTGCAATCACTGCTGACGGTGTTGGTAACATCAACTCAAACAGATATTACAGAAGAGTACAGGTTACAAACATAATGTAATCTTACCTTTTCGTAAGAAATTTAAAAGGGCGGCCTAGTGTCGCCCTTTTTTAAGCGCATAAATAAAAGTATGAAAACAATCATCAAAGCAATTACAGGTATCATATTAATAGGTTCTTTCATAGGACTATTAGCATATGGTCTTAATTATCTACAAAAACCCAACGCATTAGATAACGTAGAAAAAAGACTAGATGAAGCAGCTGAAAAACAAAGTGTTTTAACAGATAACGAGAAGAACTTAAAACAAGAAGCCCAAACAAAAGAATGGGAAGAAGTAGATAAACAAACAGATAAATAGTAGTATGACTATTTTAGACTCGTACAATAGACAACCAGATAAGTTAGATTATGCTGAACCTACAAAGTTTAAGTTTAGTATAATTAAACTACCTAAAGTAGAGTATTTTTGTACGGCTGCAAATATACCTGGTATCTCACTAGGTCAAGCAAGTCAACCCACACCTCTTAAAGATGTGCCATTACCTGGTGATAAACTAGATTATGACAATCTTACAATATCATTTTTAGTAGATGAAAATTTAGAAAATTACAGAGAGATACATGGTTGGTTAACAGGTCTAGGTTTCCCTAAAGATCACTTACAATTTAGAAATTTACAAAACGCAGGTAGTGATAGATTTCCTACTACCTCAAATGTCGGTATAAGTAAAGAATTAGGAAAAGTGTCTAAAGCAGTACAAGATGACGGAGGACTCTATTCTGACGCAACCTTGTCAGTCCTAACTAGTAAAAATACGAAGAACCTCGAAGTTAGATTTAGGGATTTATACCCTATATCATTATCGGGATTAGATTACAATCAACAAGAAACAGATATACAATATTTAAGCGCTACGGTCAGTTTCGCATATAAGATATACGAATTTGCAGGTGTGTCATCAAGCACAACCGTAGAAACTACTACATAACCTTGACTTTTTAAAGAAAAGGTGTTATAATATATAATGAGATTATAAAAGAACTGGAGTGATATGACATTAGAAGAACTACAAGAACTAGCCGATAAAGATTTAAAAATTAATGATACTGAATTAGATTTAGAATCACTAAAGATACCACAATTACATAACAAATATTCAAAGTTTCATACTAAATTTATCCATCTTTTAAAGAAGACTGAAGGTGAAAGAGATAGATTAGTTAGAGAAAAATGGGAGTATTATACAGGTAAATCTGCACCGTCTGTTTATCAAGTAAAACCATTCAATCTTAAAATACTAAAACAAGATGTGGATAAATATTTAAAGTCAGATGAAGATATAATTAGAATTGAACAAAAGGTAACCTATGTTCAAAGTGTTGTAGATTATTTGGAAAAGACTATTCGTATTATAACTAATAGAACATTTCAAATTAAAAATGCAATCGAATGGCGTAAGTTTACTAGTGGAGTTATTTAATGATTTTAAAACATAACTATTACACATTTCCAGGTGCTATCTCTAAAGAAAATTGTCAGAGAATAATACAGCATGGTTTAACAACCATGAACGTATCAAAACTACAAGACCCTAAAAGTATTGTTGCAACAACATATGGTAGTAAAGAAAAAGGAACAGACGAAAATTTAAAATCTGCATTAGGTAGTTTGACACCACGTGGAGCAAAGAAAAAAGGTGTTAACTTAAATAGTGCATATGTAAGAGATAGTTATACGTCATGGTTAAGTGAAAAGTGGATGTATGATCTTATTATGCCTAAAGTGCATACAGCAAACAAAGACGCAGGTTGGAACTTTGATTTAAAAGATAGTGAGATGTTTCAATTTACAGTTTATAAACCAGGTGGTTTCTATGGTTGGCATACTGATGGTAGATCAGATCACTTTGGTAGTTATAGGAAAGCAATACCAGGAATTAGTAAAAAAAATAAATTTGGTAGGTTTTCTGAAGGTTTAACTGATAATGACTTTATGGTTGGGTTGAATAGAAAAATATCAGTGACTATTAACTTAACAGATAAGACAAATTATAAAGGTGGTGACCTAAGATTTGACTTTGGTACTCACTCTGCTAAAAGGTATCATACAATAAAAGAGGCAAGAGAACAAGGAAGTATTATTGTATTCCCTAGTTTCTTAATGCACCAGGTTACACCTGTCACCAAAGGTACTAGATATTCGTTAGTGTTGTGGACACTAGGACCCCCTTTTAAATAAGCCATAAATAGTTATATGAACACACAAAAAAATATAGAATTTTTTAATAAACATAATTATCTATTGATAAAACAGTTTATTCCTAAGAGTCTTGCTGACTTCTTATATCATTATGGTAAGACATATGTTCTTGCAGCTGATGTAATGGTAAAAACAAAGTTTCCTAAATATGATGAAGACTTGCATGGCTCATTTGGTGACACGCAAGTGCCTAATACTTTTAAACGATATGCTGATCCCGTAATGGAAGCACTATTGTTATATGCTCAAAAAGGCATGGAAAAGAATACAGATATAAAACTACAACCCACTTATAGTTATTGGAGATTATACAAAAACGGCGATGTATTACATAGACATAAAGACAGGCCTAGTTGTGAAATATCAACAACATTATGTTTGGGTTATGATTTAGGAGACATAAAAGACAAGAATTATAATTGGCCGATGTTTGTAGAAGAGACTGGTTCATATAAAGGTTTACCAGGTAAACCCGTACACATGGAACCAGGTGATATGATTATTTACAGAGGTGCGTTAATAGATCACTGGAGAGAACCATTTGAAGGCAGAAATCACTGCCAAGTATTTTTACATTATAATAATTTAGAAGGCCCGTATGGTAAATTAACAAAATATGATACAAGGCCTTTTGTCGCTCTACCAGGTGATTTTGTAAATCCCGAAAGAAGAAAACAGGTAAAAGCAGTACATGATAGTTTAATTGATGTTAGACTAAAAAAAGAGGGTATTGATCCTGTAAAATACGGTCATAGAAAATATGATCCTGATGGTAAAAAAAATGACAGCGACAATAAAGATAAGAAAAGTTAATGATGTATATCTTCAAATAGAAGCTGACGCTGATATTAGAAGAGAGTTATCAGACTATTTTTCATTCGAAGTACCCGGATACAAATTTACTCCACAATATAGAAACAGAGTTTGGGATGGTAAGATAAGATTATATTCTTACGCTACAGGACAACTCTATGTAGGTCTATTAGAATACTTAACTGATTATTGTAAAAAGAATAATATAGAGGTAGATCGACCTTATGATCTACATTCTACACCAGGAGCTTTTGTTAACGCTGATGTGGATTCTTTGTTTGAACAATTTAAGTTATCTATTAAACCAAGAGATTATCAACAAAAGGCTTTTAAGCATTCATTAAATAAAAAGAGATGTTTATTGCTGTCGCCTACTGCCTCTGGTAAATCACTAATCTCATATCTGTTAGTAAAATATTTTTTGATGAAAACATCAAATTCAAAAGAAGGTGGTGATGTATTATCTAAAGGTAAAAAAGTATTAATCATAGTGCCTACAACTTCACTAGTAGAGCAGTTATACAAAGATTTTAAAGAATACGGTTGTGATGTAGATAATATAATCACTAGAAAATACCATGGTTATGAAATAGATGAAAGTAAACCTGTATTAATATCTACTTGGCAATCTTTATATAAACTACCTAAAGAGTTTTTTGCTCAGTTTGGTGCTGTGATAGGTGATGAAGCTCATTTGTTTAAGGCAGTTTCATTAACAAAAATAATGACAAAACTTGTAGATTGTCCTTGGCGTATTGGTATGACAGGTACTTTAGATGGTAGTAAAACACACAAACTAGTATTAGAAGGATTGTTTGGGTCTGTAATGCAAGTAGCAAAAACAACGAAACTTATAGAGAAAAAACAACTTGCTAATTTAAAAGTATATTGTTTAATTTTAAAATACCTAGATGGTACTGCTAAAAAATTATCTGGTGTAAAATACCATGAAGAATTAGAATATTTGGTTACAGATGAAACTAGAAATAAGTTTATTAGAAATTTAACCTTAGATTTACAAGGTAATAGTTTAGTGTTGTTTCAGTTAGTAGAAAAACATGGTAAAGAATTATATAAAATGATAAAAGAAAAAGCAGGTGATGACAAACAAGTCTTTTTTGTATATGGTGGTGTTGACGCTGAACAAAGAGAAAAGGTTAGAGAGATCACTGAAAAATCTGATAACGCTATTATTGTTGCAAGTTATGGCACATTTAGTACAGGTATTAATATAAGAAATTTACATAATTTAGTTTTTGCTAGTCCTAGTAAATCTCGTATTAGAAACCTACAAAGTATTGGTAGAGGTTTAAGAATGGGTGATAATAAATCACAAGCTACTTTATATGATATTGCTGATGATTTGACACACCGAGATAAAAAGAATTATACGCTAGGACACTTTCAGGAAAGAATAAATATTTACAACGAGGAGGGGTTTGCATACGAAATACACAATGTAAACCTAAAAACATAATGCACGAACAACTAGACACTAAAAATGCTAAGATAATAAAATTGGTTTCAGGTGAAGAGATTTGTTGTACATTATCAAAAAGCCAATTAACAAAAAAGTCTAACTTATTAAGGTTAGATGAACCAATGTTAATTAAGTATGTACCACACATAGGGCAAATGGGTGTATCCGATTACATCGCTCTTGTTAAATGGGTTGGTTTTACAGATGATAAAGTAGTGACAATACCAAAAGATAAGATACTAACAATCTGTAATGCTAGTGAACCATTTACGAATCGTTATAAAAAACTTTTGGCGTACAAAGTACCACAAAAACTCCCTGACTATATTGAAAGAGATTTGTCAGATGATGACTACGACCAATTGCTTGATGAATTAGATAATGCTGAAGATACAAAGAAGAAGTTAAAAGAGTTGGCTGAAAAGATAAGAATGCCTAGTAAGAAGTTGCATTAAGGTAGCTAAACTTTTCTGGTGAAGCACCCACATGGGTATTATACACCTGAAGACAGAATTTGTCAAGTAGTGATGAAATTATGAGTGAATTTAGACAAGGTATATTTAAACTTATAGCAAACACTAGTATAGGTAGAGCCCTATTATATACAATAGGTCATATTATTATAGCAATGTCTGTTGTTTCTACACTAACAGGTGCTAGTTTATTTGAAGCAGGACTAGTTGCATTAATAGAACCTAGTATAAACGGTGTATGGTATTACGTTTTAGATAAACTTTTTACAATGAAGAAGAAATAATGTTATTTGCGAATACCTGTATAGATAATTTTTTAAATAATCCACAAGCAGTGATTAAAATTGCTAAATCGTGTGAATATACTAATGATGGTGTATCACCTGGTAAAAGATCAGAACCTTTACATAAAGTTAATTATAACTTGTACAATCACGTAAATGTAAAGATTTTATCTTCTTTATATCCAAATGAATCAGAAACAATACAATACAAATCATATTCAGTATTTCAAAAAATACCTGCAGGTATAGATTATGATGGTTGGATACACACAGATAAAAGATCAATACTAACAGCAATTATATTTCTATCAGAATCAGACGCAGGTACATCAATATACGAGCCAAAAGATTCCTTTTATACACCTGGTAATGATAGTATAAAACAAGAATTTTTTAAGAATCCTAGTAGTTTTTCAAAAGAACAAAAAGAAGAGTATCACAAAGCAAGAGAAAGTTGGGCAAGTGACTATAACGAAACTATATCCTACAAAGGCAGATACAATAGAATGATATGTTTTGACGGTCACAATTATCACAATGCTCATGTACATAAAGGACTTGAAGATAGACTTACACTAATTACATTTTTTGA
>Ga0181405_1000026_pt1 | contig 45347 bp, 63 predicted proteins | sample 28SPOviralmetaG_FD_130134 | JGI IMG/M metagenome (GOLD analysis project Ga0181405, IMG submission 130134) | Marine viral communities from the oligotrophic San Pedro Time Series (SPOT) site, San Pedro Channel, CA, USA - 28 SPOT_SRF_2011-11-29 | ecosystem: Environmental > Aquatic > Marine > Strait...
CACCGGAACCTTCTCCACTACCTTCTCCTTCACCAGAACCTTCTCCAGATCCATCTCCTCCAGAATCACCTCCACTATCGCCACCAGAGTCGCCTCCTCCATCTGATCCGCCTCCATCAGATCCTCCATTACCGGAATCACCTCCACTATCTGAACCACCTGATGAGCCGCTACTATCGGATCCAGAAGAACCGGATGAACTACTAGATGAGGATGAACTACTTGATGAAGTATTAGTTGATCCTGAACTTGTATTGGTATTACTTGTAGCGTTATTGGCTGCGTTTTGAGCGTTTGTAGCTTGTGTTTGAGCAGAAGAACAAGGTGAGAGTGCTTGCCACCAAGCATATTTTTGAGCTAACCATTGTTGTAACTCACCGTTAATGTATTGTTGATAAGTAAATATTTTAGCTTCATTATAAAAAGCTACGACTGCTGAACCAGTTGTAAAGTTAGCAGACACTACCTGTACCTCCCCGGTACATCTATCAACAAATGTTTGAGTAAAAGTTTGCCCTACTGCTTCAGTAGAGAAGAAAAGAATAAAAATAAATAAAAGTTGTCGCACATTTAATTTTCAAATATACCTTTCCTTATCATTCTTGATACAATTCTAGCTGATGCTGTTTCCAGAGCTTTTCTTGTAGTAACACCTATAGCAGATTGTCTAAAGTCTATTTCCTCTAGATCTGAGAATAGACCTTGAGATTTTTTAACTGTATTTGCTTCTCCTAATCCGCTACCTACAAAATAAGTTCCAGTTTCAGCGTTTGTAAATCTTACTTGTAAACCTAATCTAGTGGTTTGAGTTTGAGTTACTCCGTCTTTTAAAGCTATTACTTCATCTTCTGATACTGAAAAGTCATAAATTTCTATAGTTACAAAATAATTTGCTAGCATAATTTTACCTACGCCATATACTTCGTTTTGAGATACTCCTTTACGAGATGCTACCCATTGGGTTTTCATTCTATCTTTTATAGCATCTTTTTCTTCTACAAATTCAAAACGGTTAGTCCAGTCTAAGTATTCGATTACCATATTTGTAACGCCTAAACCTATTCTAGCATCTTTTAATTCAGGCCACATTTCATAAACAACATCTGATGCTGATATATTAATTAAAGCTATAGGTATCATAGGTCCCCAATAATCAGAAACATCATCAATAGACTTTCTTTTTTCGAATTCTGCTTGATAAGTTTCAGCTTTAATTTCTGCTACTTGTGCAGAAGTGCTCTGTATCAATAGAGTGCTTAGTAGCAGTGCTACAATTACTATATATCTTTTTTTCATATTAATATCCTAAGGTGTCAAAGACGCCAAATGTTAAGTTAGTAGTGTCAACTTCTCCTGATATTAATCCATATATCATATAGATTATACCTGTTGTAGCCATTGCTCCTAAAAACCAAGCATAAGCTAAAAATATAAAGTTCACGACTTTATGTAAAGTTAATTCTCTCATTTTTGTTTTATATTTCATGTTAATGTGTGTCTCGTATATCCTTCGACATCTTCCATCCATGTTTTCTCATTTGCCAAGAGTACCATCCTGCAAGTCCAAAAAATGAAACTAACCAGCCTATAGTTAAAGCTATAGCTATATTATCATCTTTTTGCATTCTATCTCCTAAACCAATGAAATAAACATTAAGGTAGACAATCATGCCGACAAACCCATAAAGCTGTCCCCATACTTTCCACCATTCGTTAAATCGTTTTATCATAGTTTTAAATTTATTTTACCAATCAATTTCTTCTTCTTTTTCTTTTTTCTTTTCAACTGGTACTTCTTTCACTATGATTCTTTCTTTCACTACCGGTTGAGCAGATGGTACGTTGATTATAATATTAGGTTGTTTATTAGCAGTAGAATCAACTACTACTTCTTGAACGACCTCTTCTTGTGCAGGAGCTAAAATAGATTCCATATTAGTCACTACTATTCCTCCAGCAGCTGTAATAACAACTCCAATAGTTGCTATGACTTGATTTTTAATTTGACTAAAAAACCCTTCTTTTTCTTCTGCCATTGTATTTTAATTTACTGAGAATGCAGTTCTTCCCATTACTACATGATTCTCTGTTGTTAGTTCTAGTTTATAAGAGCTTTTATCTAAAGCCGATACATATACTTTAAGGATATTATCTCCTTCTTTACCTGTTACTTTTTCTTGAGAGATAAGCTCATCACTCATACCGTGTCTGATCTTTACTCTATAAGTACCTGCTTCAGGTAATTTAACGTTCATTCCTACCCTTTCGGTAACAATGTTGCTTTCTAATTTTATACCAATTAAGTCATCTATTACTAATGATTCCGGTACTTCATTAACAGGATCAGGACCTATTATAAAATCATCGTCTTTTACGCATCCTGTTAATGCTATTAAGCTAAGTAGAATTAATATTTTTTTCATTTTTATTGTATTATATAGTTTACTTTAGTTCCGTCAGCTTTAATACCTTCTGTTAATTCAAAAGTTATTAATCCTGAAGTGTTGTTTAATTGTTCGTTAGCTGTAAAGATTAACTTATAAGCTATTCCTGTTTTGATAGATATATTACCTTCTTGATCTAATGATCCAACTCCGATTTTAGCTAGATCAGGTCTATGATTAGCAAAGTTTGTCATTTCATTTCCAGTATCAAATATTACGTTACTTAAAGTTAAAATAGTATTATCGTACTTTACATTAAATTGAGTACCGATTACATCCTCTTCTTGTAAATTTATAGAGAAATGTACTTCTCCATCTATTAACTCTGATGTTAAATCAACATTTGAATTGATTGGATCTCTTTGAGTAGCATTATATGTAATACTATATCTTGCTGCTGCTTGTGATTCTTGTGCTGTTTCGTATTCAGATCCTTCTGCTGTAGGAGTATATCCATGAGAGAAATCTACATCTCCAACAAAGGCATGACCAAAGTTAAATGTTTTATTATCATCTCTAGGAGTAAATACAAACTTTTGACCAAAGTAGAAATCATCAGTAGAAACTCCTAACTGTTCTATTCTTCCCCATACATCTTTAGATCCATTTGTATTATTAGTGAACCATTGACTTAATCCTTCTACACCTTGTACATGTCCTAAAGCTTGATAAGAATCTTCAAAGTCTATATTACCTGAGTTAGTTAATTCTCCAAGTAAGTACTGTATAGGATAATCAAATGAATTAGTGTCTCCACCACCACCAGGTCCTCCACCACCGCTTGCAGCAGCTATCGCTTGTTGGAATATTAAATAAACATCTGTTACAGTTAGTACATCATCTAACCAATCAGCATTATCATTTACATCTATTTCTAAATAGTATTTTACACCAATAGTCAAATCAGTAGCAGATGTAATGATTTCTCCATTTGCATCAAAATTACCACTCTTTATAACATCTCCAGTTTTACCATTAACTCCAGATGCGGCATATATTTTGTAAGTAAAATCTGTTGCATTGTCTGCTTTAGCAGCAGAGTTTAATTTTAATGTAACGGACCCTGCATCTACTCCTGTTACATCCCCTTGATTATCTAAATTAACACTTATACCACTTGGACCTGTTCCTACATCATATAAATTATCATTACCTGTAGAAGTTTCATCTGTGGCTTTCATCCAGTTTAGTTTTGTAACTTCTTCGTAATCGTCATAGTTAGTCCCTTGTCTGTCTTTTACTTTAAATCTTACTTCTAATAAAGTTTCATTATGAGAAATAGCTGTGCTATTCTCTTGAATGTATATCCTTTCAACAGACCAATCAGCTGATGATGGATAGGAATTAGTATTCCCCTGTACACTAGACCTGTTCAACCACCCGTGTAAGTATTGTTCATCTAATTGAGTAGGTGCTAATGCAACACCGGCATGACTAGTTAATGGAACGAATGAATACCCATCCCAATGAGTCAAGTTTTTAGCGGCAGAGCCGTTGTTAGGTAACTTCCATGTATGATCTATCTTCTGTAATAACTTATTATTATACTGATAGTCAAAAATCATAAAGTACACACCTTCGTTATTATCACTTAAAGTATTAAACTTTATAGTAATTGTGTCTCCTACTGCAAATGGAGCTGTTCCAGTGTAACTATGGTCTAGTTTTAAATCTTGACCTAATAAAGTTACAGGCAGTAATAATAAAAATAGTAATTTTCTCATAATAAATTCTTGATAATATTTTCGCATACTCTCTTAAGCGCTATGCTTGCTGTCTGTTGATTAAATGTTCCGTCATCTGCAACCATTAATGTAGAGGTAGAAATAGTTTTACTCGTTCCTTTTTGAGTAGTTCTTTTCTTTACCTTTCCATTCTTTTCTAGTTCTCCAATTGCGATAATTTGTGTCAGTGCGACATCTTTATGTAAAATACCAAAATTGGTTCCTATATCTTTTATATCAAAAAAGACCAGACGTACATTAATTTGTGTACTCGCCTGATCTGATAAATCGTAATCTAAATCTAATAGTAATTCTTCTAGAATATTTCGTACCCCGATTGTTAGGTTTCTGTTACCAGCGAATTTGCCCATACGGATCTCGTTGGTGACTTGACCGACTTTTATAAGATTATCGTCGTCATTATGTAACTCTTTGTTAGAACCCGTTGGTATAAGTAACAAGATACATAAAACGAATATCTTAAATACGTTTAGTGTAGCAATTTTCAAGACTTTAGCTTTTTAAAAATTACTGAAACAATTAAGAGTAACGCTTACTAAGAAACTATTAAGTAAAAACTATTAGAAAAAACAGTTATAAGACTGGAGTATTTATTCTCCTTTTTTACCGCCAAAGATCTTCCCTGCTTCTGCGATACCGAAACAGCCTAATGTTATGAATAAAAATGAGTCGTAGATAAACTCTTGGATTACTAAATCCTTTCCTACGAACCCTGTGATAATATCTGCTCCTGCAAATAGCACCATTACTGCGAATGCAGCAAACCCAACGACAGACTTTTCGTTGATGTCATTATTATCTTTAAAGATGTTACCAAATTTCATACAAATATGTTTTATTTTTTTCATAGTGCAACTGATTTAGTTGTAACCTTCTTTATTATAAATACAACCAGAAAACCAAAAGAAAAAGGGCCCCGCTAAAGGCCCCTTAACTTAATTAAAATATTAACTATATTTTACCCCTTCTTTTTGAGAATGTGGTAAAGTACGAATGCTCCTACTAATCCTAGTAGCCCTTCGTTGCTTAATCCACCTAAGATACCCATGATATTATCTACCACTGATATTTCAGGCCAGAATGGAATTACTGCTCCTTTGAACAGTACTTCTAATACAACTCCGAGTGCAATTAGACTCACACCCACTTCTGTTAATTGATTGGCCCAAGAGCCGATCTTGTTTAAAAAATCCATAATTTAATTGATTTTAGTTAGACAATAGATAACAGTCTGACTTTATGTAAGAAAGGAATTCCATACTAATAAATAGCAAAAAAAAACGGAGTCACTAGGACTCCGCTCTTTCAATCATATATTTCGTCTTGTAAACCGGCGTGGAAACTAGTCCAATTTTTGAATTTCTTGGGGAAGGAATTCTTGATTAACGTGCCCACATTTTTTACAATTGAAGACGGGGATTGGGATGTAAGTTGGTTTTCCTGTTCCTGTAAGGAATCCTGAGGCTTTTCTAATAATGATTCCTTCTTCGAAGTAGGTATGCCCACATTCATCGCATGTAACTCCTTGTGTTTGGCTGAGGTCGACATTAACGTTCTGTTGCATTAGGATTTCGATTCAGTACCGTTCCCGTTAGAGTTTTTAGTCCTTTTTGTTCTTCTTGGCTTTCTTGGGCCTTTAGAATTAGAAGGCTTTCTACCTCTTCTTGGTTTACCTTTAGCTGCTGATACTACATCGTCAGCTTGGTCAAGAACTTCTTTAGCAGCCTCTGCTACATCTTTAAGTTCTTCTTTTACTCTTTTTGCTCTTTTTTTGGTTTCTTTGACGACTTCTTTTACGTCTTCAACCGCATCTTCTACAGCATCAGGAATGTAATCTCCGTCACTGTCTTTCACTTTACCTTTTTTAATAAGGTAGATTACAACACCTACGCCAATGACTGCAAGTGCTAAAATAACTAGAATTGTGTTCATAAACTAATTTTAAAATTAATAATTGTTTGTATATATATTTATATAAATAGGTCAAAGTTTAGGAATCTTCTTTAAAGGTCTAGCCCATTTCCCATACTTATCCTCCATTTCAAAGTAAAATTCTAAAGTAGTACCAGAAGTATTTTCAACTTCAATATCATACTGATCTTTAGTCATCTTGAATTCCATCAAGAATGCGTTTCGAAGGTCGGTTAACTTTCTAAGTTCTTCCTTCTCGTGGTCTTCTTCTAACCGTTTTTTCCTTGCTCTATCTATAGAAGTATTTGAATGCCAAAGGCTGTGGTCTACTTCTCCTCTAACAGTAGTTGCTTCGATATGCTTATCATTCATAGTATGTAAACATAACTCTATTTCCATAAGGTAAGGACCTTGTTCAAAGTCACCATTAGCGATTCTATCTCTCAAAGAATGACGATTCGTTAGAGGTTTATTTTTAGGAGTATAACCTCTCCACCACATAAATCTATCATACGGTTTTTTGAAATAGTTTTCACTAAGTCTTTTTTCGATCCTATTTCTGGACCATTTAGGTTTAAACGGTAGTTGATTGTGCATACTTAAATATAAGAACTTTTTGGCAATTATCCAAACATTATTTTATGATAAGCGTACTTTATAACCTTTTCATCATATTCAACCAGGACCCTATACGCTAATGCTTTCTCATCTTCAGTTAAACTCAAAGGCGATTGTACTGGTTTGTTTGGATCGATTAATCCGTCTTCTACCATCTCATGGTATTTTTTTACTGAATCACTCATAACTTTTATTTTTATGTTTTACCTTGCGTGTGTATTTAGAGTCATCACCATGATCCTTCTGTGTCATTCTCCGGCGTACCAGTTGACTCAGTTCCCTCGGACTGTACTTCTCCGGCCCGATCGTCTCGCGATTTTTCTTCGTTCCACTCATCATGAAAAAATGTAAACTCTATCTTTGACATATACTATAAATATAAGAAATAATCGGCAGGATACCAACAAATATTGCAATAAAAACCTATTGTTTTTCCGGAAGGGTATTCAAGACAAACTTTTTTTTACTTTCCCAACTATTGCACAAAAAAAAACCCCTCCGTTTCCGGAAGGGCATTCTCAATTCGCGCGTGGCGACTTCGTCGATGAGGGAAACGCCCCCTATCTCACTGCCTCCATATTCGCTTTCTTGTAAGGAGTAATCAATTTCTTAATTTCACCTGCTGCTTTTCTAGCTCTTGCTTGAGAAGCTTTTGTTGAACCTGTATGGTTCTCTTGTAGAGTATTCATATGCTCTACAATTTGTTCAAATAATTCGTCTTTGTTCATAATTAAATTGCTTTGTTATTAAACTTTTCTAACAACCAACTCGATGATTGTATTTTTTTACCTAAATTCCAAATCATATCTACTCCCATTGAGTTACAATAATCTTCTTCTGGTACGTTACCTTGTCCTCTATCTCCTCCGTTTCCAAAAGCTACTGAAAGTTCTCCTCCAATATCTCTTCTATATTCAGTTACGGCTGAGTAGATTCCGTCACAAACTGTCTTATCAGCGGGTATTCTTGGGTTACATATGAAAGTTCGAGTAACACCTTTAATCATAGATATTATATATTGTCTCTCATTTTCTTTCATAAACTCTTGACCTTTCTTTTCTCTTAACCAAGAATCATTATTTAATATAACCCAGACCTCTTCTGCCATCTCAGATGCTTTTTCAATCATTTCGATATGGCCTTTGTGTACAGGATCAAATCCTCCACTTACTAATATAACTTTGTACTTTTTATTCATATTACATTCCCATCATAGGTACGTCTTGTTGTTTACTACCCTCCTCTTTTGGTAAAGAAACTACTGCTTCAGTAATTAATAACGTACCTGCTACTGATGCTGCATTTTCTAGAGCTAACCTAGTTACTTTTGTTGGGTCAATAATTCCACTATCGAACATATTTACATATTCTTCAGTTCTTGGATTATAACCTTCCCAAACATTACCGGCTGATTTGATAGATTCTTCTATAGTACCAATTCTATCCCAATCGTACCCTGCGTTTAATAGAATCTTAAAGAAAGGTTGCTCTATAGCTGATATAACTATATCGTATCCTGTTTGATCTTCTTGTTCTAAGTTACCTATTTCATCAACTAACATTGATGATGCATTTAATAAGGCTATCCCACCGCCAGGCAGAATACCTTCTTCTAAAGCAGCTTTGGTAGCATGTAAAGCATCTTCGACTCTATCTTTCTTTTCCTTCATTTCTACTTCAGTCAAACCACCTACATGAACTACTGCTACTCCTCCTATAAACCTTCCTAGTCTATTTTGTAAGGTTTCGATTTCGTATGGAGAACTGCTATTATCAACTAAAGTTTTGATTTCATCTACTCTTTTTTCAATAGCTTCTTCTTCTCCTTTTGCGTCTACTATAGTTGTAAGATCTTTACCGATAGTTACTTTATTAGCTTCACCTAACCAACCAGGTTGGAACTTATCTAATCTCATACCTTTTTCAGATGATACAACAGTTGCTCCTGTAAGAGTTGCTATATCTTCTAAGGCTTCTTTCTTTTTATCTCCAAACCCTGGAGCTTGTACAGCTGCAACATTGATAATACCTCTCATCTTATTGACTACTAAGGTAGATAGCGCCTCTCCACCAATATCATCTGCTATTACTAACAGGCTCTTATTTTGAGAAGAACATGCTTCTAAGATAGGAAGTAGCTCCTTAACTTGATTCAATCTCTTATCAGTACATAAAATTAACGGATTTTGAAGAACAGCCTGCATTGAGGAATTATCCGTAACAAAGTACGGTGACTTATAACCTCGGTTGAACTGCATACCTTCTACGGTTTCTAAATACGTCTCACCTGTTCTAGACTCCTCAATCGTAACTACACCGTCTCTACCTACTTTATCCATGGCTGTGGAAATCAACTCACCTACCTCAGTGTCGTTGTTGGCAGATATCGTAGCTACTTGCTTGAGCTGCTCTTCATCCGTAATATCTTTAGAATTTGTTTCAATAAACTCTACTACTTTTTTGACTGCTTTATCAATACCTCTCTTAATTTCTACTGCATTTTGTCCTTCAATCATTCTGTCTATACCTTCTGAAAGTATTGATTGAGCTAAAAGAGTGGAGGTTGTAGTTCCGTCTCCTGCTTGATCAGCTGTTTTAATAGCTGCTTGTTTTACTATTTGTGCTCCAATATTTTCAACTTTATTTTTAAGTTCAATAGACTTTGCTACAGTAACTCCATCTTTAGTTGAAATTGGATTGCCTTGTTCTTTCTCTATGATAACATTTCTACCTGCAGGACCTAAAGTGGCTACAACTGCATTAGCTAACTTATCTACTCCTTCTGCTAGTTTACTCCTAGCTTCTTTTGAAAACGTAACTTTTTTACTCATTCTCTTCTTTTTTAATTGATGCTAAAATTTCTCTATCTGGTGTAATGAAGTATTCATCGCCTTCAAAATCGATTCTAATAGTTCCTATTTTAGGTACTAGTACAATATCTCCTACTTTAGCATTAACACCAATATACTGTCCGTATTCTGTTTTTCTACCAGGTCCTACTGCGATTACTTCGCCCATCTCTGGTCTCTCTTTTCCTAAATCTGGGATGACAATTGTTCCGTACATTTGTTCATCCTCTTCAATAGGTTTAATTATAACTCTATCGTTAAAGGGTACTAATTGTTGTGACATATAACTTTGTTTTATATTAATATAAGTAAAAAAATGATAAGATCAAACTCGAGAGCAATAAAATTTAGCTAATTTTCAAAGTTTTTGGCTCTGAACCTTTAGCAAAAGGAATGACAACCTTCAATAGTCCGTTTTTAAATTCAGCTGTTGCTTTACTTAAATTAAACTTACTATCGATTTTCCAACCAAGATTAAAAGATCTTTTAGCGATACCTTTATAGATAAACTCGCCTAAATCTTCTTCTTCTGGTTTATTGTAATTGACTCGAATAATGTTACCCTCGATAAGAATTTCGATATCTTCTTTAGAAATTCCAGTACAAGCAATGTCTATTCCTAGACCGTTGTCTCTTTCGTAAATATCTACTGGGTGGGGTAATTTGGACTCTAGTACTGGTCGGAATTGACCTGCGTCCTTAAAAAAGTTTCTGACTAAAATGTCGAACGGATTACGTTCATTAATAAATGTGTTCATATCATTATAATTTGTGATGTCCTAAGATCATCGGGTTAAAAATAAAATAAAAAAATCGCTCTCGAGTTGACCTTCTCATTTAATATAAATAGGTTTAAAATAACTTTTACTCATATCTACCGTATTTGATAGAAGATCTTACAGGGTTTTTATCTACATTAAATAACGGAGTATGACTTCTAATATAATTTCCTTCTTTTAATTCAATTTCTTTTTTTGAACATTCATATGGCTCTATTATCCAAGAAAATTTCCAATCTTTTCCATGTTGTCTTAGATATCTTCTAAATTTGGTCTCATGACCGTCCGGGTATTTAAAATAATTCCTATGGTTACTTTCTAATTTCTCTAAAGTAATTCCTGATGATCCTATATATGCTAGGTTTCCTTTTTCAGTAACGCATTTATATATTCCGTTTTTCATATTAATATTTTAATGTCCATCTCTCCAATTATCTGATATCTCTGGAGGTGCTTTAAGAGTTATTCCAGGTAGTTGAGTAGTAGTTTCCATTATCTCTTGAACGATAGGAGCAAACATATCTACATCTTTCTCATTACAGTTAATAATCAACTGGTCATGTACCTGTGCTTGACACATAGCATCAATACCTAACTCTTTAGCTTTTCTATTAATCTTTAATGCAGCTCTATTTACTACCGCTGCTGCTAAACTCTGGAGTTGGAAGTTAAGACAGTTATTCAATCCATTACGGTAGTCTCTATAAGCTTTTAATACTTGATCTCTTCCATAAGTAACTTCTAATTCTTTTCTAAACCTCCAATCAAGCATTCTATCCTGAAATTTAATATAAGTCTTTTGAACTTTAGGTAAATGTCTTACCCTTCCAACGTAATTCTTTATATAGCCATGAGCTTTAACCTGTAATCTAGAGTTTTCTCTCCATTCTTTAAGTTGAGGAAAACCATCTAAGTAACCTTTTATAAGATGCTCTGCAGTCTTTTGATCTACTCCTAAAGTCATTTTAAGAGCATAAGCTTCCATACCGTATGCAACTCCTAACGAATAAGCTTTTGCTTTATTACGTTTAACAGGATCTAACTTCTTAAGGTAATTAGGAGCTTTCTTATCTGCAGATACTCCTTCTAGCCCTTCAGTTTGAATAGCAACATACGAATAAAAGTCCCAACCGTTAGCAAATATCTCTTGCAATTTTTTATCTCCGGTAACAGAAGCAAAACAGTGAGGTTCTAGAGATTCATAATCCGCATCAATAACCTTTCTACCATTACCAGCAGTTAAGAAAGCTCTCACAATGTTAACATACTTCATAATAATAGGAGCATCTTCTCCTTCTTCTAAAGGTTTAGGTAGTTGCTGAGCATCAGAACCATACCTTCCGGAAACAGTTCCATTCTGCTTGAAGTAAAAATAGTATCTACCGTCTTCATTTCTATCTCTAAACCTATCTACATAAGTAGATTTAATCTTTAGTAGTTTATTGTATATACGTAGATTTTCAGCCCAAGGATAGTCCTTTGCTAAGTCTTTTATCATATCCATATCAAACTTAGCTCTACCAGATTTAGTATTAGCTCCAGCAACTTTAGGTTTAATACCCATATACTTAAATACGATCTCACCTAAATGCTTCTTAGATTGAATATTAATATACTCACCATCATTAGATTCTTTCCACATAGCCATAGAAATCCTAGCTACTTCTAATTCATCAAGTACTGAGATATCTCCGTTTAATAAAAATTCTTTAACTTTAGAGTCTTCTAAAGCTTCTATATTCTTTTGAGTAATAGAATACTTACCAGTCTTTTCAGATTTAGGTAAAGGTAAAGAATACCTTTCAACTAATCTTTGCGCCCAGTTACCTTTATGTGAAGGAGGGTACTCTTTAAATGCAGTATCCATAACCCATGATTTTACTTCTGATAGGTCTAAAAGAGATTTCATTACTATCTGTTTATTCTCTTTTTGATCGATAACAATTTCATCATGAATACGGTTAAGAAGTTCCATATCTAAGTCTACTCCATATGTTTCCATAGGAACAGTAACTTCTCGGTAGATAGGCATAACTTCATCTTCAAAAAAGAATTTTTCTAGTCCTTCTTCTTTTAGTTTTTTTAGATATAAATTACAAATACGTAAAGTTAAATCGGTATCGGCAGATGCATATTTAGAAAGTATATCTAAATCAGCTTTATAAATCTCAAATAAAGCTTTAGTAGTCTGGCCTCCGTTCTTTTTAATAGAACCTTTCAATTCAACTTGCTCTTCGTTAGCTGCTTTCTCTACATCTAATCCTAATTCTTTCTGATTCATTATAGCAATCGATTTTAATCCAAAAGGATTACCAAAACCAAAAGCACCTTCTTCGTAAACAGTATGAACTAGCAAGCCAGTATCAACCCATACATCAGGAAGTAAATCAACACCAAAGTAGTTTTTAATAAACTGAACGTCAAATGAAGCATTATGAAAAACAAGCTTCTTACCTTTAAGTAACTTAAGTAAGTTTTTAGATATAACTTCAGTAGATTCATCTAATATAGTTTGAAGTTCAAGTTTATCGTTATCAAAGTTCCATACAAGCGTAGGAAGATAAAAACCTACACCTTCATCTCCAGAAACTGACCATCCTACAATTTTATCTTTTCTAGGATTAAGTCCAGTAGTTTCGGTATCGACAGCTATTACGTCTGAGTTTAGAATATGTTGATGAAGAAGTTTAAGAGTCGTTTCATCTTGGACTGTGTAATACTTTTTTTCTAATTGCATATATAACCTTTTATTACTTTATAATATAAGAAAAATTATTCAGATTAAAAAATTCTTGAACAGCTATTTTTCCATCTTTAATATTTAACTTATCTTGATAGTACTTTTCAATTGTATCTAATCTAGGAGTATACTCTACTTCTATATCATCATCCATTTTAACATCTTTTTGATCAAATGCTCTATAATATATTTCAAACTCTCCTCCAAACTCTTTTAAGAATGCATACATAGCTGGAGATAACCAACCTGTATTAGCTCCAGAACCAGCTAAATAGTTACTACCAATCCTTTGGTAACATTTTTGAGAACACCCTACTTTAAAAAACTGTTTATTACCTTTAAGATCTTTCCACACTAAAATGTAGATTAATCTTATAACCGGAAAATCTTCAGGTTTATAACTAATATGAGATAGTGTTTCTCTCCTATTTTTTAATTCAAGGAAATACTTATACCTATTTTCTTCTGTAATATGCTCAGACAAAGCTCTAGTACTTGCTTGTAGTACTTTTGGTAAAACGAAAGAATCTAAATATTTAAAATTTTTTGGAATCATTTAGATAATTTTTTCAATCTTTCAACAAATTCTTTCATAGTCTTTTTATGAGCTACTTTACCTTCTGATGATAATTTAGTAAAAGAACGACCAGCATACTGGTTTGTTGCTCTGCTATAACTTGGATGTTTCATAACCTTTATTATTTAATACTTAAATATACGAAAAAAGTTGCAATAAAGCAACTTTCTCCCTAATATTCTCCGTATAAATCCCAAACTTCTGGTTCTGGTTCTAGGACTTCAATTTGTTCTTCTTTTATAGCATATAACTTACCATTTAGAGGTTCTAATCTATAGTGACCTTTAAATTTGGTTTTACGCATATATTGAGTTAGAGTCTGAACTAAACCTTCAATTGTATTTTCTTTATCAATAACAAGTTCCCATTTATCTCCTGGCGGGACTCTTTTTGCTATTAACTCGTTAAATTCTTCTAATTCTACTTTAGCCATACTACTGTCTTAAGGTTTTTTGAATTCTATAATCAGTATTAGTAAAAAAGTCAGGAATAAATCTTGAATGAGTTGCTCTAATAGGATTAATATCTAACCCACCTCTTCTAGTATATAAACATGAAACCATTAAGTCATCTGGTTGATATGCATCTGTTAAATGCTTAAATACCATTTCACAAATCTCTTCATGGAAATGACTTACAGTTCTATGAGATACAATATACTTTGCTACTGATTCAGGAGAAGGAATATTCTTTCCTTTCATTCTAATGAATACATCACCCCAATCTGGCTGATTAGTAACTCTACAATTAGATCTTAATAGGTTAGATCTTAACTTTACTTCTTTAGGTTCTTCTGATATAGTTTCTGTTTCTAATTGAGAAGCATCTGAAGAGAAAGCAGTAAAATCTATTTGATCTAAATCTGCAATATCAGCTAAATCTTGATAACCTTCAAACGATAATGCTTTACCGTCATCTTCACCGGTATAAAAACTTACAACAGTATCAGTTTCAAGTAACTTATCTAAATCACCTTTTACCCTTTCTTCAATTTCTAATATACACTCAACTGTATTGTCTCCTAATCTAGTCATATTAAAGGAGTTTAAATACAACTTAATAGATTTAGATTCTACGTGATATTGAGAATCTGAAGGACATACTATCTTTAACATCCCTGCTACAGGTAAACCTTTATTAGTAATAGCTGATACTTCATAGCAATTCCAAGTATCTACTCCAACAAAATCTTTATCTGTTAGTCCGTAACCTTCTCTATTTAGGTATCGAGGTACTTTAACTAATAATTCCGGAGCGTAAGTATCTTTATACCCATCTCCACCAACTTTTCCTAAATGTTTAGAAGCAATATCTACTACTTCTTGATAATTTTTAACGTCTGCCATTTTATTTATTTAAGTAATTAATCCAAGATGTTCCTTTTGTATCTGCGTTAGGAAACTCAAATACTCTAGTTATATCCCCAATTTGTATAGTTTTTCTGAATCCACTAGGTACGGTAGCACCTGAAGGAAGTACTTCGAGATCTCCTTCGAAAAGAACATCCACTCTTACTTTCACTTCTTTATTGAAGAAATTAGCAGCATCTCTTTCAAATGCTTCTAACCTACTCCATTGTCCTCTATTCAAACCTTCATGCTGTAAAGCAGAGTTTAAATAAGAGAACGTCTTATATAACATTTCCTTGTCACAACTAAAAGCTGCAGCAGGAGCCAAATGACCTTTATCCCAAATGTTATTTTTGTAATCGTCACTATCGGAAGTTTTAATTCCTTCAGGTACCCAAAAGTCCATACCCTGTCTAGATGCTTTACCATCCGGACATTCCACTTCATATTCAACCCATAAAGGTTGTTCGTATTTTTCACTATATTCTACTGTGAATATTTCAGTTTTAATTAACTGCCCATTTATTGCAGTAGAAAATAATAGTAAAAGTAAAGTTGTTGTTCTAATCATTGTATAAATTTTAAGATTTGATCCATCCTTTGCATAGGAGATCCAGTTACAGTTAAATAAGGTTGACGTACCCCTTCGAGTACAGCTCTAAATTCATCATCAATATCTTTTCTCCACTTTTCATTTATACTTCGTACTCCATCATCTACAGAATCAAATTCTATAGGAAAATATACATAATGAGTATATTCATGTTTAATTCTATTCCAAGTATCTTCAATATAGTTATAAGTTCTAGCTCTAATATTTTCCATAAACTTAGAATAAACTACTACATCCATATAACATCTATCTAATACTAAGTTATAAGGTTGAAGTAAAGCTTCTAAATGAAAACTACTAATAGCTAACTGAGTAGCATCAGTACCTTCTTCGTTAATAGGAAAACCATAAGCACCTACAGTTCTAGTAGATTCATTTACAAACTCATACTTAGGTAATTTAGATTTTAGTAATTCATATACAGTAGTCTTACCTGTACTACTTGCTCCTACTAATGCTATTCTTTTTATCATAAAACCTTTTTAAGGAAGTTATGCCACATAAACAAACTTCTATCTCTTAATATACGAAATAAATCGTCTAATTCCAACCCAAAGTTATTAAATCTTTCTTCTGCTATAACTTTACCTTCGTCTACTCCAGCAACTACCTTATGTAAGACTGCTCCAGCTACAGGATAGTTACCTTCATAAGCTCTTATTTGAGGATCTTTACCTTTAAGTTCCGGATATTCAGTTATTAGCCCTGGATGCCCATTAAATATATTAGATCTTTCACACACATAAGCAGGCATAATTCTTAACCAACCGTGCAACGTAACTATTGCATCAGGATACTTTTCTAATAAACCAATATAATCTTCTTCAGTAGGTTTATTCCCCCATGTATAGTAACCTTGTTTAACTATCCTAGGATCTACAGTTCTAAGATGTTCAGGTCTTTCATTAGTTACTATCACATCAGGCCATCTTCCTAATACTTCTGAAATATCTGCTATTTCAGCTCCTGTCTGACTAAAGAACGTTATCCAACTTGTAGCTGCCATTTGTAAACCATCTAAATTTTTGAATATTACTTTTTATTACTCCTAATTGATCTATACTAATATCTGAATTAATAAGTTCAAATAATTTTTGAGACTCTTTAGACCATAATCCTTGATCTTTATAATTAATTCCTTTTATTCCATGTACTACAGGATTAGAAGTATCTAACGAATATATCCAATCGTAGTCTGAATGTTTGTAGAATTGAAACTCTTGAGGTAGACCACATCCTAATAAGTGATGAGGTTTATCTTTATTAATGATTCCGTCTTTAAGCAGATCTCCTAGTAACTTAATACGCCCTAACATCCAACTAACATACTTGTTAGGATGAGGACAAGATTTAGTATAATATGAATAATCAAATGATATAGCAATCATATCTACATCAGATGTATCCATAAACCTGTAGCAATTTTTAATTTGCTCATATGTTTTACCTTGAACTACTCCTATCTTTTTACCAGGAGTATTAGGATATCTGAGATTCCATTCAGCCATCTGAGACATAGTCTTTTTAGCATTCTCAAGAGCATCAGGAACTATATACCAAGTAGGTTTTAAAATTTCAACCCATTTATAAAACTTATCAGCATCAAAAGCTTCTTCTAATTCAAATATAGAATTATCTAATATAATTTCTCTACCTTTTAGCGATGCTTGTTTAAATTGATTTAAATACTCTTCATCCTCTTCAAATAAATGCACTAATGCATAATCATAATCTGTAAACTTTTGTACTTCTTCAAAAATACTTTTAGGACTTTCGTGAGCTATTTTTATCATCAATTTGTGTTAAGTCAGGGTTAATACTTGTTAATTCTTCTGATAGTTTTGCTATTGCACTATCTAATTTACTAATCGCAGATTCCTCTAAAGCTTTATGAGCTTCTTCTAATGCAGCTTTTGCTACAGATAAGGGTACTACTTCTAATTTTCTTTCAAAGTCAAAAAACTTATGATCGTCTAATTTAATTGCCATCTATAAATTGTTTTAGGTTAGGTCTAAAGTAATTAATACTTTTCATTACTTTTCTATCTCTGGTACGGTAGACAATGTACCGTCCATCCGCAATTTTTTCAAAATGACAGGCCTCACCTTGTTCCTTACTTCTTTTGCTGACGCTAAGTATGGCTTCTTCTTCAGTTTTACAAGCTTTCGACATATTACTTGCTTGTACCTCTTGATATGCTGGCCATATCTGATTCTTAAGGCCGTGTAACATAACACCGTTCCCAAGGGAAACATAAGTAATATCGCACAAAGCGTCCAGAACTTCCACAATGTCTCCGTTTTCGCAAGCTTCTCTATACTCTTCGAGCTCTTCAAGTATGAAATCGTATACAAATTGCCATTCTTTTTTTTCTGGGATAGTTGGTTCATAGTTATTAGGTTTGCCAAAAGTGGCATTAAATTCTTCTACTTCATCCACAAAGGGTACTCCGTTTACCCATACGTGATCTGTTTCTTCTTGAAATAATGATAGTTGTTTACCCATTTTTATTTATCTTTTTTTGAAATTTCATAAAAGAACCTTCTTTATCGTTAGTAAGTCCTCCTACAGTATGTATTTTATTATCTTCTTCATTTGTCCACACCTTAGAACTGTCTTCTCTTTCTGCGAAGTCTAAAAATTCATCTGATCTCATATAATCGTCTTCGTATCTTTTTATATCATCTTCACCAAAATAGGTACCAGTCTGCACTTCTATAAATTGAGCTATCTCATCTGATTTGTTCCAAGCTCTATGTTTAACTCCTAGAGGGATCGTTATAGTTTCTCCCATAGTATCTAAATTATACTCAACATCATCTCTTACTACAGTAAGATTTCCTTTTACAAGTACCCACTGCTCTTGTCGATGCTCATGAGACTGATAAGATAGTCTTTGATTAGGAGCTACAGTTATTATTTTAACTTTAGTATAATCAGTATCTAATAATATATCGTACCTACCCCAAGGTCTAGACTCTGAAAAGTCTATATTTTTTTTATAACCTAAATTTTCTAATGATGGCATTTTTCTGCTAATTCTATATTTTTGTAAAACTCTGCTTTTGCTGATGCTTCATGTAAGAAAGCTCCAGTAAGTTTAGCTGTCTGCATAGAAGCTCCTCCATGCTTAACTCCTCTACATGATACACATGCATGAGTTGCATTAACTTGAACTGCTACTCCTAAATTACCTTCACATATCTTATCTACTGCATTATGAATAGCTACAGTTAACTGCTCTTGAATAGCTCCTCTTCTACCGAATTGTTCTACTATTCTATTTAGTTTAGATAACCCTACTACTTTACCGTCTTCTGAAGCTATATAGGCAATACTTACTGTACCTCTAATAGCTTGATGATGATGAGAACACATCGACGTTACAGGTATATTACTTTCCTGTACAATACCGTCATAGCCGTCAGAAGGAAATGCAGTAATCTTACTTAAAGGTTCATATCTACCTTTCCATAAATCATTAACATAAGCTTTAGCTACTCTGAAAGGAGTATCTGCAGAATTAGGATCATCTGCGTAATCACATCCTAAAGCAGTTAAAAAATTTGCATAAGCATCTGCGGCTCTTTCTATAATGACTTGCTTTTCGTGATCAGTAAGCGTTGCTTCTGGTCCTTCTAGCTTTTGTTTTTCCGCTAATTGAGTTGAAATACCGTTAGCGAATCCGGCTTTTACTAATTCTGTTCCTTCTATAAACTTTTTAGGCATAATCTATTTTTGTTTTTATTGTGGTTCTACGACACATATTATATAATATAAGTAATTAATTTCAATTCTCCAAATAATCTTGAATAGTTTTTGAATCTTTTCTTTCCCATGGATAAACTACCCAATCCGTACTTTCTAACCATACATGAAAAATATCCGGTATAGTAATAGTAGTATTTCTAGCATCTAAAGTAGCAGTAGTATATCCTGCTTTTTTATAACGTTTTAAAGTTTGACCAGAATCTGATATATCATCTACGATTAAGATTCTTTTCTTAATCATATCAAAACCGTCTTCTTCTAATTTTTCTAAATGATCTATGGTCATATGCTTAATGCCTAACCTATGTGAGATCATTACTGCGAGGATTAAACCTCCTCTAGGTATTCCTACTACGTAGTCAACTTCCGGTAATTTAGAGATGATTTTTTGCACACCTACTTCTACGTCTTCCCAAGTTGTGTATATTTTTTTTACTGCTCCCATGTATGATTTAGTGTCCAATTCCCAGTAGAATAATCAGCTATATTTGAGCTTCCTACTGTTTTTAATACTTCTTTTAAATAGTCCCATTGTGAAGGAGTAATGTTATAGTGATGTACTCCGGAAGTAAATCCTCTAATCCAATCTACGAATTCTTTTTCATTCATATTTTATATTCTTTTTTTAATTGTTCAACCCAATTTTCTAATCTACCTAAAGTTAAATCATCTTGATTATCTTCATCTATACAGAGCCCGTAAAAAGTTTCTTCATCTATTAAAGATTTAGGGGTTTCTTCTAAATCGTAAGAATCATCTTTTTTAGTATAACCAATTAACTTACCCCCATTTTCTAAAACTACGTTAGCTAAAATACCTACTCCATCACAAAACCATTCGTCATATCCAACCTGGTCTCCTAATCCAAATACAGCTACTACCTTGCCTGAAAAATCTATTTCTTTAAAAGTATCAAAATAATCTTCCCAATCGCTTTGCAATTCACCATCATACCAGGTAGGTATACCTAAAATAAAAAGCCCATCAAAGTCCCAATGACTATCCTCCAATTCATCTACAGTAACGATTTCAACGTTATTCTTCAAAATATTTACAAGAATACCTTTAACTAATTCTGTATTACCTGTATCTGAACCGTATATAATTTTAGTGTTCATAGTTTATACTTCTCTTTGATCTTCAAAAGCAATAATATGAGGTCTCCAAGTCATTCTATAACCATTATCTCTAACCCAATCAAATAGTATAGGATAAGACTTAAATAATGCTTCTCTTGAATCTCCTGCAGGCATAAACCATTCTTTTTCACGCTTTACTCCTAATTGAGTTATACAGTCCATAATTTCAGCTAATGCTTCTTCATCCTTACCGTCCCAAACTGGTTTTATATGAAAATCTGAATGGTAGTCTATTGATTGTTTTATAGCCGGATAGTTTAATCTTAATTTATTATGCTGTCTTATCATTTTTTCGTCTGTAACTTTTCCTTGAGGAGTAAGAGTACCAATAACGGGAACGCTATTAGAAAACTTAGGAGAAATTGACAAAAGGTTAATAGGATAATCAGTAGGAAGGAAATGTGATCCTTCAGTTTCCATAGTAATGAATATATTGTTTTCATGTGCAAAATGGGTTAATTCATTAACCAGAGCAGCATGCATAGAGGGTGAGCCGCCAGTTAACATCATTTCTGATATATGAGGATTCTTTTTGTACATAGCAATAATATCATTAAAGGTAAACTTACCTTTTTCAGCATGTATACTTGTATACCAAGAATCACACCATCCTCCTTCCCCAAAGTAACATCTATGTGTACATCCAGTAGTTCTAATTACCACTGTAGGATATCCAGCCCTGCTACCTTCAGACTGTACTGCTGTGTAAATTTCTACGATAGGTAACCTTTTATCGTAGTCTTTAATTCTTTTTAATTGTTTAAGGGACATATATTGCATTATTTTTACCGTGTTCTCTAAATTCTACTTTTACGATAGATACTCTACCGTCAGTTTCTTCTTCTATAAATGGATTAACTTTATCATATATAAATTGAGCAAATCTTTCTGCTCCTGTTGCAGGTATTACTCTTACTTGAGCTACTCCTGCTTCATTCATTTTTACAAATGATTCTTTATATGGATCGTCTTCTGCTACTATAAAAGTATGATCAAACATATAATCCATCCATGCTTTTGGAGATTTACCATCGATAGTTCCTTTAGCTCTTTTCATACCGCCAAAGTCCCATACCCAGTTTCTTTCGTCTAATTCTCCTTGAAAATAAAGTTTAAATGACACTCCATACCCATGTAGGTATTTACAATGAGTAGTCTCTGCTTTCCATTGACGGAATACTGTAGAGTATCCATCAAATACTTTTGTTGAAATAAATTTTCCCATAACTATACTAATTCTTCTATTATACCTACTATTTCTGAAACTACAAGTATACCTGCAGCCCATAATAAATCAAAAGGAATAAGTACATATCCTAATATACGAATTCCTGATTTGATAAACGACACAATTTGATGTTTTGTTGCGTCTGGGTAGTCTTTTTCTAATTGAATTGGCTTGACTGTGTAGTCTTGAGAAATTTTTCGACCTTCACGATCCATTAAGAAATCGTTTAGTTCTTTTTCTGTAGTGTTATTAATCATATCTGTGTTTTTAAAGTGGTGCTACGACACTGTTATTATACATATTATTTAATATATGAAATATTACTTTAATATCCAACTTTTACCCTATATGTTTTTTAACTTTAGAGTTGCCAAATAGTAAATATAGGCTCCAAGTAAAACCTATAATAATTATTACTAAATACATTGGACTATTTGCTGGGTTTGCAAATGTATCTCCAGGTTGTGCTCCACTATTAGGGTTAAATACTTCTCCTATACCAGACCAAAGAAATGTCAATATAGTTAGAAGAGTTGCTTGTTTTGGAAAGAATGAATTTATCCTTTTATAGGTAGTTGCTAATGAAAACCAAATCATTGGTATGATAAATAAACAACCTAGTAGAACAAGTAAACTTCCAATAACAGCATTGGATGCCATTACTACCATTCCTATTCCCATGAATATCCCAATTGGAATAGCAAATAAAATAGTTGCTAATCCTCTTAAGAAGTAAGTCATTCCATCGATGGTATTTTTAAACTGAAAGTATTTACCAAACTTTTCTTTTAATTTTCTCATAATTGTATTTTAAAATTAGTGGAGAATATCGGAGTCGAACCGATGACCTCCTGCGTGCAAGGCAGGCGCTCTAGCCAGCTGAGCTAATTCCCCTTAGATGACCGAGAGGGGACTCGAACCCCCGACTTCTCTAACCCCTTTGCTTTTCACGATCGTATGTATTATAAGTCTCGCTTCACGTTAAAGCTCAACTCCGCGCTGGGTTATGTTAGAGCCCTCTACCTACTGAGGTACTCGGCATTTTAGTCAGATATTGCGATACCTTCTTTTATCGCTCCATTTAACTTTTTTGGTACGTCCCATCATACTAAGTCTACTAACTTTATCATTAAATGAATTTCTAGTATCGTTAGTATGTGGGTTACCGTTTTGTTGGTCGTGACTAGGCATATTCTGCTAATAACTTTTCTACGTGAGTTTTTGCAACTTCATAATCCACCGGTCCAGTCTCGTCCTCATATTGAACGGGATCTTTTCTGCCAAGATTAATAAAAGCCTCAATCCTCTCCACACTAGAAGCAGACTTATAATCAGAATTTCCAGAAGGATATGGCTTATAAGAAGTATTCGTTCTTTTGTAAACTTCATCAAAGACAATATTAAGTTCTTTAACAAGTTTTTCGCCATCTTTTAAAATTCCAAGTTTATCTGTATCTAAGTAAGGTGTAAAATAACCAACTTTGTCTGCTTCCCAGTTACCTATTCTGAAAGCATTATCATCTGCATCTCTAAATTCTTGTCTACAGTCTGGGTAGATTGCATGATCACCAGCATGAATACCTAAAGCAATATCAGTATTATTTCCATTAGCGTTAGCAGCAGAGAGAGCAACTGCTTGAACTAAAGAAGCAAATATTTTATTTCTATTCGGTACTACGGTAGCTTTCATGTTATCTTCCTCATAATGTCCTTCAGGTACATCATCACCACCTTGAACAAGGTTAGAATTTAACAGATTTACTAATCCATCTAATTTAATAACTTGATAATTAACTCTGCAACCGCCGAAACAGTTTTCGTCAGTACAATTTTCATTAATATAGTCTACTAATGATTGAGCTCTTTCAAGTTCCACTCTATGCTTTTGACCGTAATCAAAAGATATAGCTGTTACATTATCATACTCTGATAAACATCTGAGTAGTAAGGTTGAGGAGTCCATCCCTCCAGATAAGGACACTACGACATTTTTTGCCATGATTAATATAATTATTAAATTTGCCAGGTATTATTAAGCGTATAGGCTAACGCTATATACTGGTTACACCAGTAATCTTTTCTGTTATCTCATCATAACTTTTTATGTAATCTCTAACAGATTTAAAACTTTTATTTGAGTTAAGCAATTCTTGTGCAACAGTTTTAAGTGCGAAAGAAAATCTTGCTGGGTAACAAATAGTTTTGATATAAGGAGTATCATTTTCTCCTTTAATCACACTTTCATATACTGTATAACCACCTGTAGATGATTTAGTAATGAAAAACGGTTCCATACTAGGATCTTTTATAACAGTATCACTAGCGGGTATTGAATCAGGTTTACGTAACATTTATATAACTTATTTTAATTAATGATTAGATCTTTTAACTCTTTTTCTTGTAGCAGCCCAGTCTTTTTAATCTCTTCTCCTTCTTTAATAATCACTGTCATAGGAATAGATCTTACTTTGTATTCAGCTGCTAATCCAGTAGTATCTTTGTCTACATCGATTTCTACAAATTCAACTCCTTCAACTTCTTCTACAACCTTGTCCCATATCTTACTGTACATTTTACAAGGTCCGCACCAATCTGCGTAAAATTTTATAGCTTTAACCATATTATAATATAATGAAAATTCTTTTAAAATCCAACTTTAATTTACTGTATTTCCATCGACTGAGATTTCATGCCAATGTACTCTTCCTTCTTCTATTGCTTTCTTAATATTTCTTTGTTTAGACATTAAAAACGAAGATCCGCTTTTTACCTCTATTATATGAACTGCACATTTAGTTTTACTTTTAGTATCTGTAAAAGCTACATAATCTATCGGCATTCCTAAAAAAGTACAATCTTCAGCCGGTACAGGAAAGTCAGACATAAACGGAACAAAGTGTTCGATCGTTTTACCCCATTGAACTGCTCCTGATCTTCTTTTAGCGTCAATTTTTATTAGTACTCTTTCATCATCGAAATCGTCTTTTAGCTTTTTAATTTTTAGAGTGTAAAAGATAATAACTCCTATTAGGATAACTCCTAAAACAATTGATAATTCCATAATTTGCTTTTAACCGTCACAGCTCAAACAGTCAGTAGACGTTCTACTTCCTATATCACCATTGATTACTGAATCTGTTCTTAAATAATATAAAGTTTTAACACCAAGTCTCCATGCAGCCATGTGCACCTCATTAATAAACTTAGGACTATCAGTTGGGTCGAAAGCTAAGTTTAAAGATTGAGTTTGGTCTATATACTTCTGTCTAGCAGCAGCCTGTTCGACTAACTGTAGTTGGTTAATTTCTGCGAAAGTTAAGAAAATAGGTTTATCTTCTGCAGGCATTATATCTTCTGGTAGATTTGCGATAGAACCTCTATCTTTCATAATCTGATCCCATACTTCTTCTGTATTTGCTCCTTTTTCGTCTAAATAAGAAACTAAAGCACCGTTTTTTCTAATAAATGTACCTTTAGCTGAGTTAAAAGTATAAATGTTAGCAGGTATTGGTTCAATACCAGCAGAAACACCGCCAGCAATTGTACTATTTGAAACAGTAGGGGCTATTGCCATTACGTGAGTGTTTCTCATACCAGTACCTCTACACCAAACTGGTTCTCCGTATTCATCTGCTAGTTTTCTTGAAGCATTCTCTGCTTTTTGTTTAATGTCAGAAAATATTTGATGAGTTAAAGACGTTGCAGCTACGGAAGCAAATGGTATTCTTTCGTTTTGTAATAATGTATGCCATCCTAATACTCCTAAACCAATTGCTCTACCTTTTTTAGCACTTCTATGAGCTCTCACTAAAGACTCTCTTCCAGAAGTTTTAGTTAAAAATTCCTCTAAAACTCCATCTAAAAAGTAGATTGCAGTTTCGATTAAGTCTGTATTTTTCCACTCGTGCCATTTTGTTAAGTTAACTGAAGATAAACAACATATGAATGAATGTTCTTCGTCTGTATGAAGAGTAATTTCTGAACATATATTAGTCATAGAAACATCCAAGTTGTTCTTCTTATATGCTGCAGGATTGTTATTATTAACATTATCGTGATACATAATATAAGGCTCACCGGTTTCTACTCTAGATTTAAGTATTTTTACCCATATTCTCATAGCCTCAGCGTCTCTATGCTCTAATCTTTGCATGAATGTATCATCCACTACGACGCATTGATGAAGGTTTAGACACTGCCTATTTGGGTCTCCTTTTGGTCTTCTAATCTCTAAATATTCTTCAATATCTGGATGATTTATATCTAGGTTAACAGAAGCTGCTCCTCTACGTACTGCTCCTTGATTAGTAGCAATAATTGTAGAATCATATATTTTAGCCCATGGTACTACTCCTTCCGATTGACCCATATTACCTGTTCCAATCTTTGCTCCTCTTCCTCTAATCTTTGATAAACCAATACCAACTCCTCCACCAAGAGAGGTAAGCCTCATTAACTCAGCGTTAGTAAGGCCTATTCCTCTAATTGAATCTGGTGTGTCTATACCGAAGCAAGATATTGGTAATCCTCTATCTGTGCCTGTATTCGATAAGACAGGGGAGGCTAAGTTCAACCAACCTTTCCACATATACCTGTAGAACTTATTTGCTAAGTCAGGTCGGTCTAATCTCTGTGCTATTCTATTAGCTACTCTTCTGTAAGCTAATTTAGGTGTTTCGTTTTCTAGTAAGTACCCTTTAGATATAGTTGCTAAAGAGACTTCATTCATCCACTCAGGATAATCTTTGCCGGCTTCCCATTGGGAATAATCTACTTGTAAACTCATGATTATATTTTAAAACATTGCGTTAGCATCCCACTCCATATGACCTTTTGCATAGTTTGTTACTCTATTTGCAAAGAAATCAGTTTGCTGTTTTCCAGCTATAACTGCATCAAACCATTTCATAGTCTTTAAAGCACCTTTATCAATCTCTTCAGCAGGAATAATTGGTTTTAAACCTAAATCTGCCATTTTAGTATTAATTCTATGTTTGATAAAATTCTTTAACTCATCCTTAGAAAGATTTTCTAAGTCTCCTAATTCAAATACTTTATCAATAAAATCAAATTCTAGTTTAGATGCTAATAATGCTGCTTCTTCTATCTCTTTTACTAACTTATCAGTTTTAAATTCTGGATGTTCCTTCATTAATGTTCTAAATAACCAGCAGCCAGCTTCAGAGTGTAGTGACTCATCTCTTACTGACCATTCTACTATTTGTCCTACACCTTTTAATTTATTTCTCATTTTAAATGATAAGAGAACTGCAAAAGAAGAGAATAGGTTAACACCTTCTGTAAACGCGGAAAAAATCGCTAATGATTTAGCTCTTTCATGCCAGTTTGGAGTACCGTCGTGATTATCTCTCACTTTCATTAACGCTTCTATCTTCGCCATAGTAGTTTCATCTTCTAAAAACTCTGCGAAATCATCTAAACCTAATTGTTCATTTAATAAAGAATATGCTTCAGCATGTATAGTCTCTGAAGAACCTAATGTTGTACCCATCATAATTACTTCTGGTTTTCTAAACCATTTAGTAACTAATGTTGACCAATAATCATTTACTATAGTTTCTGTCTGTGCAAAGCCCTTTAGAATCTGCCCAACGACATTCTTTTCGTGATCTTTTAAATTGCTTTTCCAGTCAGTAACATCTTGCGACATTGGGACTTCTGTGTGTAACCAGTGGGCTTGTTGTTGCTTAAGCCAGTAATCAAATGCTTTTGGGTATTCGAATGGTTTATACACCACTCTTTCTTTTAATAGACTCATATATCTTTATATATTAATAGGTTAATAAGACAGTGAATCCCCAAGGGAAATTATATTTCTCTTGAGGACATCTTTAATAAATATCAACGTTAACCATTATCTAATCGTTCAACGCTGAAAAATTTCTTTGCTAGTTCTTGATGAGTAGAGTTCACTCCGTTTTCATTTGGTAAATCTAAACTGTCCAAATCAGCCTTACCTTCGAACTGTATATGACCATTGTTGGTATCCATCTTAACATTATATGTCATACCATCTTGACCATATCTATTCTTCATAACGTGAACCCTACCGGTCCCAAGGACTTTATCCTCTTTCTGTCGCGAAAGAGATAGGCAAATATCTGCAACCATCATTTTATCATAACTTCCTGCTGCCTTATCTCCTTCAATGACAGAATCTTTTGCACCCATTCTATTTACCTGTGAAGGTGTTAGTATAGGTATTTTCATTTCTTTTGCTAAACCTTTAGTAGCAATAAATACATCGTCAATCTCATCTTTTCTTTCTGAAAACTTTCCTTTAGAAGGAGCTCTGAGATAATCAACATAATCTATAATTACAATATCAGGTTTATGATCCATATCAATGCATTTCTGAATATGAGATTTAATAGTATTAACTGTAGCACTTTTTGGTGCATATTCTTTTACAATTAATCTACCTTTTAAATTATCTACATATTTCTGTACTTCTTTACGGTGTTTATTTACTTCATCTATAGAATAACCAGTAAAATAACAGTCGAATCTTTTACCAACATAATCTTCACCTAATTCTAAAGTATAAAAGTTAACTTTATGTCCTAATTGAACTGCATGTGCTGCTATCGCAACCATAGTCCAGGACTTACCGCCTCCTGGGTTACCAAATACAATACCTAAATCACCAGGTCCAAATCCTCCTTGAATACCATCATTAAGTATAGGCCAAGGTGAAGGTATAGTAGGTCTGTAGTCTGTTCTATACCTACTTTCTACATCTTTATTATACTCATGTCCGATATTTTTATCCATACCAGCTTTCATAGCTTTTTCTACTAAGTTTCTGATACCGTCAAAATTGCCTTCTTTAAGTAAATCAGCAGAGTCTAGTATAGCTGATTTCATCTCTTGATTCTTACAGAAGTTAGTAAATTCTTCCTGTACATAGTCTAAATCATCTTGAGATGCTTGATAGCTATTACGCAGCTCTTCTTTTAATGCAACCTGTAGTACTTCATTTTCTACTTTTTGTAGTTCTACTTTAAGCACATCCATAGTTACTGTAGTATGGTACTTATCGAAGTAAGAAGTAATCTGATTGATAATCCACTTATGTGAATCTGCATCAAAGTATCCATCTGTTAGTACATCTCTTACATTTAAGAGGAATCCTTTATCTGTAAGTAAAGATCCTAGTACTTTTAGTTGAAATCCTTTTCCGTATTGTTGTAAACTTTTTAATGTCATTTTATAACCGTTGTTAGCCCCCTAAAGTTTTCAAGCCATCCTTCTGTATTTTTAGTAACGCCTTCTATTTTATCTTGATCTAATAATCTTAAGAAAGCGCCTGTCTGCAAATCAGGTATCGGGCTCTTTATTATATCTAATATAGTATTTTTTTCGCTATTATCCAACACAGAAGTGTGTAAATTCATCAATTCGTAGTTTTTTTCTACCCTATCCCACTCATGGATAATTTTAGCGAATATTTTCTTCGGTTTTTCACCGTCTAATTGCGTTTCACAATGATCCCAAACATTTTGTAATGATGCTAATGAATCCCAAGTAAAGCTTTTCCATTCAGATAATATAGTTTTAATACCTAACCCTTTTATACCGGGTAAATTATCGGAATTATCACCCAATAGTGCTTTTACTATATTATAGTTCTCAGGTAAAACTTTTATTTCCTCTACTATATTATCTACTGTAAAAGTCTTCTTTTTTACTGGTGCATAAACTTCAATGTTTTTATTCACCAATTGTAGGAAATCTTTATCTGATGAAACTATCGTGACTTTTTTATTATTACCTGATGCTTGTTTAGCTAAGTAAGCTATTATATCATCGGCTTCTAATTTTTCCATCACAATCTGCTGTAAAGGTAAGCATTCTAGGTAGTCCATAGTTCTATATAACTGACCTATTAATGCTTCTTGTTCTTCTTCTCTAGTATCGTATAGTCCCCAGTGAGTTATTCGAGCAGTAGCTCTTTGTGCTTTATAATTAGGGTCAATATTTTTACGATTTCCGGAACCACCCTTTCCATCCCATACAACTACTACCCTAGTTGGATCAAAAATACGTGTAACGTATCCTAGTGAGCGAAGAAAGCCCACCAGGCCTCCGATATGCGCGCCTGATGGGTTCATCGCCTTGAGTAGAGAGAAACTACGAATTAACATATTCATAGCATCAATGACCAGAATGTGATCATTCAACTCTCGGGGTGGGGTCTGCTTTAAGTTTTTTAGGATTTCGTCGTACGCCATTAATCTAACAAATTAGGTGAAATTGGAGTCTCTTCTAAATCACCTTCTTCGATTAGATCAAAATCTATAGAACCAACTAACTTTAACCAATGGTCTTTATGAGCATCTTTATACTTATCGATAGCTCTTTTATCATCTTCTATAAAACCGTGTTGAGTCATTACAATTCTACCTCTAGATTGAACTCCTCCGATATGATTCTTCTCTACTTGAACGTTTGTACGTTTAGCAAATTCGACTTGCATACCATTTTTGATAGCTTTAATTTTAGATGTACCTGGGTTAGTAATATTACCGAATGTGATAACTAATGTTGCATCATACCACATAGACATACCTCCTTTATTTTGAAGTTTAGGCATACCCATAGGTGATTCTGGTTTCATAGTCCAGACTTTATTGATAGCAACTAACGTATTAGTATAGGGTGAGTTCTCTTTTCTAGATAATAGAATCTTTTGATTAAGATTATTACCAAATTGAGTGGACATCGCTCCTGCATTCCATTCGTTATTGTTCTTATTAGATCTTACAGATAAATCACAAGGTACTGATCCAATACTATCCCAGAAGAAACACATATCAAAAGGTAAATTACCTTTAGCTTGTTCGTCCATAAGATCTGCAATATAAACTGCTACATCTTCTATAGTATTTAAAATTCCTCTATCAGCATATAAAAAATGTCCTTCGTAATCTGTTATATTACCGTTATCATCTTTTACTTCTTCTATCTGTAGTCCCATCTCTTTTGCATGTTCCCAAGACCACTTCATCTCAGTTATGATAAAAACAGGCAGTATACCCAGTTTCTGGGCATTGACTGCTGCTTCTATAAGGGCAGTTGTTTTGCCCGTATCACTATGTCCACGCAATAGAGTGATATGTCCGGTTGGAATACCGGGTAAGGAAGTTATATCTTGAAAGGCTTTTGAAAGTGGTATCCAACCTTGCTCCTTGAACTTAACAGAAGCGTTGGAGAAACCTTTTTTCTTTTTAAAATTCCCTAAATTAAACGACTTACGTACAGACGCGGTCGCTCTTGCTTGTACTTCTTCTTTCTTTTTTGCCATTTTTACTCGTTAAATAGGTCATCAAATTTACTAACTGTATCTTTATTGCCAGCGGTAGCTGTTTCTAAAGTAAAGTCAGTTTTTTGAGGACTAGAGCTTTCTGGCGTAGTTTCAGCACCTGCTGCTGGAGTATTCTCCTCAGCTGATCCTGGGTTTAAGTAGTTTTGAAGTTGCTTCTTAATAAAATCGTAATCGTATTCTGTATGTACTTCTACAGGATTAGGTTGAGTTTTTAACCATTTATCAACTAAATCATTATTGTCTGATAAAGGTGTTTGCTTAGGTTTAATTCTAACAGTAGTTTCCGGGTAAGGGTTACCTTGTCTTTGTTCTACTACCATATCCCAACCGTTGATTACATCGGTGAAGTCACCTACATCTTCATCTTCTGCTAAAGCAAGTAAGGATTTATAGATAGTTACTCCGAATCCCCATAGCCGTACTCCTTTGTCCTCCTCTCCTCTAACGATTACTGGTGCAAAGATTCTTGTCTTTGGGTTGATTTTACCAGATAAAGACCAGTTATCTTTATCATTCGTTTTTCTAAGTTCTTTTACAAACTCTTCGATTGGATCTTGCTTACCGAAGTTAGATAAAGCAACCATAGGGTATTTACCAATACCGTAGTGAAACTTTAACTCCTTAAAAGGAAAAGCAGGATCGAAAGCAGATGGTACAATACGTACTGTTTGCTTTCCTAGTTCAGGTTTCCAAAAAATAGTGGAATAGTCAGTTTTTTCTCTTTGCTGACCGTTGTTGTTTAAGGCATCGAGCTTAGCCTTGATCGCATTTAAATCCATATAACTAATTTTAATTTATAACTTATTATACTAATATAAGAACTTATTTTCAGTTCTCCAACTCTATTATCTTATAAAGTTTAGTATTTACTCTTTTTAGCTCAGGGCCTTTGGTGAGAAGAATGCAATTCCTGTAATCAGACCAATTGACTCTATAAGATGTATCGAGTACACCTCCGTTAATTTCTTTAATTAACGTATTTAAAGCATTAATAGTGTAGAGAGTGTTAGTCTCTTTTTTTCTATGTACAAGAATAGTATTATCTAAAAATGTTGAAACATTTCCAAAATCTACATTGTACGTACATATATACTCATCTTGGCTCTTTGAATAAAGAACAAAGATTTTATTGTATATAATTCTGTACTTCTCTTGAATAGAGGATAATACGTCTTCTAATCCTTCCTCGGTAGAAAACGTACAGAACAGTTTATTACTCATATCTTCGTTTAAATATACTTCGTCGAAATCGTACTCGACGGAAAAATCTGTAACTGATTGCATTCTTTTATAAATATGATTCTGTTCTACAAAACTAAACTTTTACTAAACTTAAACTTTACCGGGTATTTTTCGTCTAATTCTAAAATTTCCTTAATACCTTCTAAAGTCTCTTTACCATCGTCTTTATGAAAATCAAAAAGTATGGCATCGTATGTATACACCGCTATTTTAGTCTTTTTACCTCTTAAGTAGCGTAGTACTTCTTTTAATATAAGAATATTATTTGAAGTTTCCAACGATTGCATCATATAATTCATTAACTTAGCTGGATGCATCTCTTTTAACTCTTTTGTGAACGGTTTACCTGATTGTGGATTACAAACAAATCCTTCATCGTTAAACATAGTCCACATATTATCAATATATTCTTGTATGTCTTTAAATATTTTTAAATCTTTATGTTCTTCAGGTATTTTACCGTATATAGCCTGAAAGTTAATCTGTTTTGCTTTAGTATATTCCTCATCTGTAATCTCATCTTTACCGAAGTATAATTTTGCTAATTGCTTATGAGCAGATGCGCTGGTAAGTTTATAATCAATTTGCTCAGAAAGTAAACGCAAGTGATACCCGTCAAAATCAAACTCAACAAAGTAGTCGTTTTGCGGCCTGAAGGTTTTGCGATGCTTCTCCGTATGAGGAATAGCAGCGAAATTAATACTATTATAAGAATTAGTGGGTCTAGATGTAGCATTATATAAATTATATGAGGTTAGTACTTTATTATCTTTAATATTATACAGTGGATCCCTTGGAGAGAACGTCTCTACGAAAGGTTCATAATAGATACCTATACCGTGTTGTTCTAAAAGGTAGAATACGTTAGTTGCAGTCTTGTTGTAGAAATCAAAACCATCAGGAATATCAAATTCTATAACATGTTTAATTTCATCATAAACTTTTTCATATGATTCATATAATTTAGATATAGGAATTAATTTATTAACATAAGAAATACTCCTAAATTTGTTGTAAAAATAATTGATTGCTGAATTGCTATGATTTATATCTAATTTATCATAAGTCACCATGCTATATAGTAATGAAACATCTATGGCTTCCTGTAAATTGAAGTAATAGAGCAACTTCTTCTTATCTAATGTATATAGTTTACTCGCTTTAGATAAAATTTGGTAGATACGTTGTTTATCTACATTAAGACCTTCATCGTGATCTATAGGAATTATAAATCCATGGTCTGATTTTAGTAATCTTATGTATACTGCAATTGGTGTTGTAAGTTGAGGATGGTATAAATCATGAGTAGGTATTACATCAACATAACACCCTAGTCTAACTAAGTTTTCAAGATTAACTAATTTGGATTCTTCCTCTACTATATAAAACACTTACAAAACCTTTTTATTTAATATAGTAAAAAAGATTTATAGAAGCAACTAATACTGCGATATATTTTGATTAGTGTTGCTATTTCCTCCAACACCTCCTTCGACTCCTTCTCCAAAGTCATTGTTATTGAACCCAAATGAGCCACCTCCGCCACCGCCACCGCCGGAACCTCCACTGCTAGAAGGTATATTAGAAGTAGGTAAAGATGAGGTAGTAGGGTTATTATTATAAACTAAACCACCTCCATCTCTTAAATTTCCTTTATCAGGTTTAGGTTTAGTTCTAAGATTAGAAGATGTTTGTCTTATTATACGAGTCTGTTCTTTTGGAGGTAATTCTTCAAATTTAAATCCTTCTACATCTGATTGTACACTAGCAAATTTTGCATAATCGCTAATATAGTCTATAATACCTTTCATTTCTAAATTAGCTTTCATTACTGCTTTTTTATTTCTAGTAGCAGCTCCTTCAAAAACATACCCTTGATTAAATATATCTTTAACAGGTTTAGTTATTACCCATTTAATAATCAGTTTTTGTATATACAATTCTTTAGCTTTCCTATCTTTTCTATAAAAATTTCGATTTACTTCTATAATTTTATTAGTTATAGTATCCTTTAAAAAATACCTCTTCATAAAACCAGTTTTATAGTCACTAGGAGTGGGGAGATTTTCTATAGAACTAAAAAATTCTTGCTCAAGTATTTGCTCATCTGTTATTTCATCAGGATCTTCTATAAGCTGTAGTGAATCTATAGAAGGAGCAGCACCGGTCTTAAATCGACCTAATTCATCTTTATGCATAGGACCTTCGTAGAACGTTCCGTCAGGTAATCGGAATTGTCCTAGTAATGCAAATAGACCCGATAAAAATTTCATTTTAGGTACCCACATAATTATTCTTTTTGATTAGGATCCCATGCTTGGAAATGCATGTAATCATAATTTTTTTCTGTTCCTAAATTATAGAATCCGTATTTTTTAAATATTTCTAAAAACTTTATATATTCAGGTTTTGCAAAAGATGCTTTGTCTCTTTTCCACCTTAACTTATTATTAGAAGCATCAAAATCTAAAGCAATACCCCAGGCATGCATACTCTTTGTTACACCACCTCTTTTATTTCTATTGTTGTAAGCTCCATTATAAATATTTATCCTTAAATCTTTTAATTTATCTTTTCCATAATGCTTTAAAGTTTCTATCATTGCATTATTCAAGTTAGCTTTAACATCTTTATGTATCATAATAGAATCTTGTTTCTTCCCACCGTATGTTAAGTTAAACCCTTCTGGAACGGTAAGTCTTTCAAGGTTGCTCCACACACCAGGTTCCCCATATACTCCTTTAACATTCAGCTGTATTTTACTGGAATCAATAGCTGGAGGGATAAATGTTTCAACTTCTTCTAAAAGTAATTCTGTATCTACCGGTTGATTATCAGGTAGCATAAACATTTTTGAAGATAATTCTGTTATCCACCTATTATCATTTCCTATGGAATGATTAATGTTAGTTATAATAAACCCTACTTTCCCTATATATCTATCCGGTAGTACATTTTTACCTACAGTATAACAATCAGTTGGTCTTAACCCTGTTATTCCATCTAAGGTTAAAGATAAATCAAAAGGTATTAACCCGTCAAATGTTCTTGTCTTTCCGCCTGCGGATTTTCTAACTTTTTCATTAGTCCTTTCAAAAGACATATAATTTCTATGGTCTGATGTTATACCGTCAAAGTTACTTTGAGTAAAATTCTTGTCCACAATATATTTTTTATAGGCTGTAGAAATAACTTTTTGATTTTCTTCTATTGCTTTTTTATCCTCTGCTAACTTTTCTATTTTATATAGCTTTTTTGTTGCACTATCTTGACTAACTTCAGTATATCTATCAGTAATACCGGAATTAAGTTTAAGGAATGATTCTTGTGCTTCTCCATCAGGTAAAGCAGAAGCGGCAATTGCCATAGCAGAAGCTAATGAGTTAGAAAGTTTACTTTCTAATTTAATATCCTGTACTAAACTTCCAAGGCCGACAAGATCTAAGGTAGGAATTGCTTTTTTTGTTGGTATAGATTCATTACAGTTTCTATCGATTATAATCCATGTATCTGTGTCTTCATCTTTAGTTAAATCTAAATGGCAAATTCCTCCTAGAGCTGAGTTAACTAACTCTAATATTTTTTTAACAAAAGAAAATGCTGATACTATTAAGTCTGCATTTTGTTTTTTCTGTGCTATAAAGGATTTTTGAATATCTATTAGACATTGAACATTTATGAGTATAAAGTATGGTGAATCATACCTAAATTTTTCTTTCCATCCTGCCTTTTCATATTTAGCGCCGATAAGTGCTTCTCTTGGTGGTTGTCCTCCGTATAATTCTTTTTGACTATATAAACATTTACCTTTATCTCCATCATTATAAAGTACACTACATATAAATGGATCGTTCGATATATTAGAAATAAAATAATTATATTTACTAACAGTAGGATCTTCATTGAATCTCAACTGTGGTTTATTATTTTTATCTTTGAGAGTAGGTTCAATAAATTTAGTATTAAGTAGTCTTAAAAAGCTATATATAGGTATAAAGTTAGATGCAGCAGTTTGTACTTCACCTTCTTCCGTATCTTGCTCATCTGAGTCATCTTTAATGTTAGGTATGTAACTATAATACGCCTTACCGTCGTCTTTATTCAACTCAAATTTTTGCTGAAAGTTTGATAATCCAGTGGGACCCTTTACATTGTTTAATGCAATAAGCATTCCTAAAAGTAAATCATTAGGAGTGTCTTTACCAGATTCTTTAATAGTTTCCGGTATTTCCTGTTTCTTATCATATTGAAGTATAGAAAGTGATTCAGCTAACTCTCCTTTTGAAATTAACTTTAATGAACAATCATAACTTCCATCTTTAGCAAAAGACCAAGAAAAGTTTTGTACCTTCCCTATCATTGCGTCATAATTATACCCTGATTGTTCTCTTTTAAGTTTAATTAGTCCCTGTAATTTATCTAGGTCTGTGCCTTTTAAAAACTCTAAATGTAAAGCTTCAGTTTTAGATGTTAATTCACCATCTGCATCAATATAAGATGCATTACCAAATTCTACAAACATAGTAAAACCAGGTCTAAGGTATATGGATTCTAAAATAGATAATTGTTCTTGTGACCAGGCTTTTATACCTATTTCAATTTGTCGTAATACACCGTACGTAGATTTAGAAGCTATTGTAAGATCAGTAATGCCCATCATAGGACGAAAACCTATAGCTGAATTTTGAGTATAGCTGCTTTTGATATTACTGTCTGCTATAAACCCTTCTTTTTGGTTAAGTTTGTATTTTTTGTCTTTATCTATAGTATAAAATCCAGTTCCACCTGTCAACACGTTTTCTCTCGCTAGTTTATTAGTAGAATTAGAATTAGCTGAGGAAGCTAACGCAATCCATGCTCCTTTGTTATTATTATGCATTAATTCTGATGCATATAAAGGAGTCTCGTCAGTACGTATTAATAAATCCCGTCTGTGTTTAAGTTGTTTGAGTACTGAATCCCTTATGGGTACTTGTATTGATAACTTGTCTGCCATTACCTTTCATTATTTAACTCTTCATAAGCGTCAATAATTCTTTGAGGAGAAGATGGTATTCTCAACTGTACTCCTGGTTTTACTGCTAAGGAGTCTTTTTTACCGTTGTTTATACCTGCTATAATCCACCATAGTGAAGAGTCTCCATAATACTCTAAAGCTAAAGTATCAAACCTATCTCCTGCGGTAGAAATTACATAGATATCAGAAGATCTTGCAGGAACTAATGGAAAAAGCACATTTCTTCTATAAGAAGTGTTTTCATTATTTTTCAATATGTTAATTCTTTTATACCTATTCATTTGTCTGTGTATTTGATGCACCTTTGAATAGTGTATTTGCTTTATTTATAAACCCGCTACCGTATTGTGGTGCAAATGAATGTATAGGAGTGAATGATATAGAAACGTCTAATATCATTGGTAATTCTCTATCAATATCCCATTGGTAGTCTGTGTTCCATGATATGTCAACACTATTAATTACTCCTGTTTGATTCTGTAAGTAATTTCCAACAGTAACTGAGGTAAAATTACCTCTCATATAACTATCTTGTGTATAGGTAGGAGCTGTAGAACCTGCTAATAGGTTTAATTTTTCTATCAACCTGTCTAATTCTCCTTCTCCATTTGCTGCTATTTTAAAAGATATATCTATACTCCTACTAAAACCTTCATACGAGTAAAAATCTTCTGCTCGGCCAATATATTTAAAAGCATTCCAACTGGCAGAATATTTATCTCCAAAACTATCTAAATAAGCTCTGAAATATAAAGGTACTAGAGATGGTTGATCTTCTTCGCCTTTACGGGGTATAATAGTAGTAAAAGAAAATTTAATTAAATCACCATTAAATACTGATGATTGAAGAGATTCATCAAAAAGATTTTCTAACTCTATTTTATCAGGATTAGAATTTAATTTTAAAGTAGGTATTTTTGATAGGTTTATTACATCAGATCCTACTCCACTTACTGGTGTCACAAATCCTAACTCTGCTTGAGATCCTGAAGTATTTAAAATAACTTGTTGGTGAGCATGGTACGCTAGAGGAACTGGTTTTCCTTTATCATCTTTAGGTACAAAAGGTGAAACAGAATATCTCAATAAAGAATCACTTACTTTAGCACCTTCTTGAGTTAAATCTCCGAAAGTTTCAAATACACTACCGGAAACATCTATAAGATTACCTTTTTCATCTATATTAGCAGAGGTATCTATGTTAATTTTTCCTCCATTTCTAGATAATACGTGTCCTTGTATTAAAGGTAAATACCCCTGTTTACCTCTGAACCCCTCTACAAAGTGAGTACCTGTACCGTTAACTGGTACCTGTGCTAGTGTTGATGCTAAACCTGTTGCAGTATTAACTAACCCTCTACCTAATTGACGGCCAAAATTTGACTTACCGAACTGTCTTTCACCGTCTTTATATTTAAATGTTTGAATAGATTGCTCTACTACGTTTAAAGCAGCTTGGTTCGCTAAATGTTGAATACCTGGACCTGTGCCCATTAATTTGGTAATTCTTAGTAAATCGTCTTTTCGACGATTAAGCTCCATAGACATACCAGATGAATCTGGTGGGTTTAAGATACTTTTAGTAATTAAAGGATCTTCTGCACCAAAATCACCGTATCTTAAAGACTTTAGATTAGTAGTTATATCTATTAACGGCATTAAAAGAGTATTAGTGTATTATGAAGTAAGATCAATAGCTCTGCTTCTTACTCCTTTTTCTGGTAAATTATCTAAATAGTTTGATGCAGGTTTTTTACCTTTCAAGCTTAATTCAGATTGACCAGCTAAAATATCAGGTTTATCAGTGATAGACGATTGAAAATGAAGAGTAGAAGTTTTTTCAGCTCCTTTTCTTTTATCAGGTGTAGATCCTTTTAAACCTAATACTGAGTCTGTAAGTTTGTTTATTAATGACATAGTTTTAGTTTTTAATTATAAATAGTGTTAGTTACTTAGTTTTGAATTTAATACTAGTGTTGATCCGACTTTACTACCATCTAGGTATACATGACCACCGCCTTTAACTATACCAATTAGTTCTTCTAATAATGCCTCTACATTACCTCCTAATTTAGTACCTCCGGCCATTGTAATCGTATCCTTAGGGTTAGTTTTAAGAGTAAAATCATTTGCTTCTGCTCCTGTGTATACCATTGAATCAGGATCTGCTCTTCTAGTTTTTGCTGATTCAGAGTTGGTACCTGTAATACCTTTTGCATCCATTCCCAATAATGCAGCATCTGCAGCGACTGAAACGGCTGTACCTATACCTGGAAATATTGATGCTATACCAGAGAATACTTCAAAAGCTCCTCCTAGATAATCACCTTTTTTAAACCTCTGGTATGCCATTCCTGCTCCTACTAATGCTCCTAAGATTGGAATCTTTTTAAGTACGGACTTTATACCTCCTTTAGCAGCAAATTTAAAACCGCTTCCAAGAGACTTAAGTAATGCACCTGCGGTTGTTTTAGCATTTTTTATAAACCGACCCGCGAGTGCAAACTGTCTAGCGAAATCGCTTCCAAATGCTGCTACTGCTTTAAGTTTACTTCCCATTTTAGTAATAAACCCAAAAGTTTCGCCGGCTAACTCTGATATTCTAGAGAAAATAGCTGTTATAGGTTTTAAAACAAATGCTAATTCACCTACAGCAGCAGTCATATCTTGCATAGCTTCTTTTTGTGCTTCGGCCGCTGATTTATTCTCTAATTGTCTTGTTATTTCTTCTGCTCCTGCAGTAGCACGGAGATCTGCCATTGCTGCTTCTTTTTCAGCTCCTTCATCCATTGCTTGTATTTCTTTATACCTGTTCCTTACAGCTTCGTCTATAGTTTTTGATGGATCTCCACCTAGTTTTTCTATTGCTTTCTGCTTTTCAAACATACCCGCCATCTCTTCTCTAGACATTCCCATTGCTTTAGCTACAGCTTCCTGCTCGATTCGGTTCATATCACCGAATCTTGCTGCAGTAATTCCGTTCTTAGCTAATTCTTGAGTCATTCCAACCAAGTCATTATTCAAAGCAGCTTGTCTTGCTCCACTAAGTTCCAAATCTTGACCTATAAGTAGTTCAGCTTCCATTTCGTTAGCTATAGAAGTTTCATAATCTAACAGGCTATCTGCTATTCCTTCCATCTGTGAAAAAGAAAGACCAAGTTTCCTTGCTTGGTAGGCTGCTTTTGCTATACCACCGGGAAAATTCTGAACGGACATTCTTGTTGCAGCGGATGCTCCTGCTATATCTTTCATTATATCTTGATACCTTATAGCAGTATTGTTAGATAAGTTCTGTACTTGTACTGTACCTATAATATTATTTTGTACATCTTCTATGTTTTGTCCAGAAGTAGCTGAAAATCTAGCGAGTGAAGCTGCTTGTTCTGCTGAAAGTCCTAATTTTTTAGTCATAGCAGCTATAGCGATCCCTGATTTAGTAGAAAGATCGGCTGTAACACCTAAATCATTAGATATAGCCATCGTAGCATTTCTAAGATCATCTCCGCTAATACCTTTAACAGCAATACCTACTTCTCTAAATTTTCTATCAAGTGCAGTTGCTTGATCTGTTGTTAGGTTAAGATTTCTTGATAAATCAGTTATATCTTGATTTGTTTTGTATATAGCCTTAAGAAACACAGCACCAGAGAAGACTGCTGCCATTTTACCTACAGCACCGGCTACTGCGGTACCTCCAGCTGCTAAAGCACTTCCTCCTTCTGCTCCTGCTTTCCGAGCTTCTTCTGCTCCTTTTTTAAAGTCACCAAATAGTTTACCGATAACAGGTATGTCATCGGCTAGATCTGCCATACCCTCTAACCAAGAGGTATCTTTATTAAGCTTATCGTTTACATCCTCAATTTCCTCGAATGAACCTAACAGGGTTTCAGCTTCCACTGCTGCTGAGGTTAGATTTTCTAGGGTTTGATATATAAGGTCAGCTTCCTTTTCTGTTGCATTAGCAGCTTTTTCATTTAAAACTGCAATTTTAGACTCTATAGCTTGTAGCTGACCTTTTACTAATTTTTGTTTTTTTAATATCTTATTAGTCGCAGTTTTATCTTTGAGGTCATCTGCAGTAAATTTAGATAGTTCTTCTGCTTGTTTTGCTACCTGTTTAGTTAGGTTACCTGCTCCTTTTAATTCAGCTCCAAAATCTTCAGAAGATGAGGCTGTTTTACGCATTAATCCTGCTATGCCGACAAGAGCTTGATTTACTCTTTCTGCTTCTTTAGAGTATCTTTCAATCTGTGATACAGCAGATTTGGTTTCTTCTGCTACCTCTTTTACTTTTTTAGGATCTAAGTTTTTATCGTCAGCCATTGCTATAGATAGTTTATCTTTTTATATAAATAGGAAAGGCTTCTATTTGTTAGAAGCCCTAGTCCTATAAGCAGGTTTTTTTATTTTAGACGCTTGACGATTTGCATTTTTAATTGCTTTGTCTTCTGCTTCTTTTTTTTCTGCGTAATAATCTTTTAATTTGTTAAAGGTAAAATTTCTGAGCCATATAGGCATATTATATACTTCTGTCCAACTATACCCACCGTTGCCATGGAAAACTATTTCATGTATAGTACTGTATATTCTAAGTTTATCCTCTGGTGTCAGGCCAAAAAAAGTTGAGCCCAATGGGCAAATCGACGTCCTCCTCCACGCCGTCCTCATCGGTGTATTTAAATGTCATATTAACATTAGGTTGATTTTTTGTATAATCTGCTCTTAACGCTCTTGAATCTGTTGCTAATAAGTAATTTTCTACAAAATCTCTTACGTCTTTTTGTTCTGTAAGACCGTTTACAGAGGTAATAATATACTTCATTCTAGTAGAAACTTCTGGTGAAGCATCTTTATTAATTTTTTTAAGACCGCTTATTTCTCTTTCGATGTTTTTTTCATCTTTATGTGTAAGTAGTCTGTAAGTAACTTCATTACCGGTAGACGGTAGTACAAACTTAAAAGAATTCAGCCCTTCTTGGAATTTTTCTTCGTCTAACTTGTCATTTTCTAATTTAGATAAGTCTACTACAATTTGTTCTCCATTATACCTTATCTTATAATCTTTACCGTATGCTAATATTCTAGCTGCAATCATAATTGCATTTTTATCCCCAATTAAAATATCGCCAAAATTGATATCTTTATTAACGATTAATGCTTTTAATAGTTTGTCAATTACTGTACCGCTCTGTATATAGTTTTGATTAGTTAAAATATCCTCTTCTTTAGCAGTCATGTATTTCATTTCTATTTTACCGGATGCTAGTGGAGAATCTTTAGAGTAAAGTAACCCTTTAGAAGGTAATTCTACCTCTTCTGTAGGTATTGTAAATTTGGATTCCATAAATTTTATTCAATTATAACTTGTTCTATATATAAATATACGAAGAAAATATTTTAGAAACAACAAAAAACCCGGAAAAATTCCGGGTCTTAAGTTCAGGTAGGTATTTAATTTTTAGTAGTTCAATACGCAGTAGTCCATTGCTACAGTAATTGAGATCTCAACTGCTTCATCAGAAGTCCAGTCATACTGACCAAAATCACCGTTTGTTAAAATAGCTCCTTTGATGATCCATTCTCCTACTATGTCACCAACAGGTCCTAATATATTTAGAGTTAGATCCTTTTTATAGAAATCAGAATAACCAGCTCTACCAGTTACTGATTCGTATCCTAATCTTGCCCATTCCATTACAGCTTGAGCTCCAGAAGGAGTTACTGGATCGTAAAGAGTCATGGACATATCGTCCCATTCTCTCTTACCTCTGATTTTTCTATATGAATTGATGTGGTCTAATTTGACAATGTTATCGGTAAAGGTAGGAGCTTTTACATTCTTAACCATAAAGGAAGGAATGCTGTCGATATACATTACAAATCTGTTTTGTACTTTCGGTTCGAAAGCTTTAAACATTATTTCGTTAGGATCTAATACTGCCATTTTTATTTATTCTTTATTATAAATATCTAGTTTTTAAATTTATCCTGCAAATGTTGCACCAGTAGGTTCAACTGTGAAGTCAAGTACTATGAATTCTGCCGTTTTAGCTGGCTGAATAAATATTTGACCTACTAATTGATTTCTATCTACAACGTCTGCTGTATTATTAGTGTCGTCCATTACTACTCTGAAAGCATAAAGACCTTGTCTTTGTACTACTGATTCTAAGTAAGGATTAACCACTGATAAGAATCTGTTTCTAGTTGCTACAGTATTTTGTTCGAATACTAAGTTTCTAGCTTGATCACCTAAGAATTTCTTAAGTTGGATTAATAGTCTTCTTACGTTTACTCTGTCTAAAGCAGAAGCTTTAGTCTGTAGAGTCTTTTGACCAAATACTGCAATACCCTGTCCAGGGAAAGTAGCAATTGGGTTAATTTTTCCATCATACAATAAGTCTCTCTGACCTCTTGTTAATTTTTGCTCTGCTTGTATAACTCCTACAATACCTCCTCTAACTAATCCAGCTGGTGCGAACCATGGTGCTGAACTATTATCGGTAAATGCATATATTCCTGGAATTACTACTGAAGCAGGTGCCCATATATTTCTTCCTGTTGCGGATACTACTTGTACCCAAGGCCAGTAAGAAGCTGCATAAGACGTATTTAACGACGTAGCTGTAGAAGTAGAACCATTAACTGTAGATCCGTAGTTTTCTAAATCTACTACTGCAATACAGTCTCCTCTAGATTCTGCTAAAGTAACAACACTATTTAATACTCCTGCTTGATCTGCGTTTTTGTAAATTAAACCTGGTGTAGATAGTACGTTAAATATGTATTCATCTTTATTATCTAAGATTGAAATAGCATCTGTATAGTTACCAGAAGTTAAACCTTGTGAGTTAGTATTTGCAATAGTGTTAAAGTAGTTAGCATTTGCTACTGCATTTGCTCCTGCTGCATTATAGAATGATCCAGATTCAGCAATCGGTAAAGAAGCTGAGTAAGAAGTATTACCGGCATCTTTTCCTACTGTTGTACCATCGTTTAATAAGTAATCTACTGTAGGTAAATTAACTGCTGATACGTAAATATAATTTGATTTATTTACATAGTCTCCAACAGTTTTAATATATGTCTTTGATCCGTCAGTAGCTTTAGTTTTATATTGAGTACCAATTACGCTTTCAACATAATTACTTGAATTAGGATCTAATGATAAGTTATTAAATGTTTCAAGTACTACTTTATTGTTGTGGCTATCATCCCCTCTTCTAACCAGTAACGAGAATGTACCTTTAGCATTGTCTACATTTTGTACTTCCCATCTTACATTATCTCTAGAACCTAATGATAAGGCTCCTCCACCACCTGCAATATGTGCACCGGGATTAGTAAGAGATACTGAATTGTTAAAAATTGCTCCTTTACCTAAAGTTTTAATAACGAATGGTTGTACGCTATCTTGCTTTGAAGCTGAGACGTGAGTTGAAGTTGCTTGTGTAAATGATCCTGTTACTACTCTAGTTACTAATACTGAACCACCACCTTGTTGGAAGTAATTTTTTACAGCGATAGAAGTTAAAAATTCTTGCTTTGTAGATGCTGACACAAATGTTTCACCGAAGTTACGTACATACTGATTATAGGATGTGACGATAGTTGGTTCTTCTACTGGTCCTTTAACTGTAGGTCCGATAATTGCAGCACCTGCTTCAACTGGAGCGGGTTGGATAAAAGAAATATCGTTTTCTCTTGCAAATACACCTGGGGAGATGATTGTTTCTGCCATGTTTGGTCTATTTTATTTTAATTTATTATAAATATCATTCAGGAATGTAAAACAGAACTAATGTTTTTACAATATCTGTCTATAATAAATAGGAAAGGAGGATGTAAAACCCTCCTTCCTTAAAAGTTTGTAAAAGATTACTTATTTTTCTTCTACAACTGCTTCTTCAACCGTAGGTGGAACTGATCCTTCTACTGCGTCTTCTGCTGCTGGAGCTTCTGGTGCAGGGATAAA
>Ga0181405_1000029_pt1 | contig 42948 bp, 56 predicted proteins | sample 28SPOviralmetaG_FD_130134 | JGI IMG/M metagenome (GOLD analysis project Ga0181405, IMG submission 130134) | Marine viral communities from the oligotrophic San Pedro Time Series (SPOT) site, San Pedro Channel, CA, USA - 28 SPOT_SRF_2011-11-29 | ecosystem: Environmental > Aquatic > Marine > Strait...
AGAATTTAGATTAGAGCCCACATATCCCAAAGGCAAACCTTTAGAACTAGAAGGTTTAGACTTCACTGAAGAAAGACTAGAAGTCTAATTACAATTTAAAATTATCTATAAAATTTTTCAAAGTGGCAACATCACTTTGCAAATGACGTTGGCATGACTTCCATGCCCAATCATCACGATTTCTAATGTTCATGTGTGTTCGAACTTGGGTTGCAGTGTCGTCTTCCATTTTCTTTACTCTGAATTTTATATCCCTAACAAAAACACATCGACCAACTTGTCTTGCTACCTTTTGTGTGTAACTGTCAACATAGAAGTGCCAAAACTGATAAGGACACATATAACCTAGAGCCTTGATCCAATTTTTATGAACAACAAAATGAGGACTAGGTAGTGTCTCTTTAGGGCTCGGCCAATAATTATTTTTTAGACTTTTTAATTGTTTTTGTGTGTATCCTCTTAATCTATCTGTATTTGGTACTACCATTAAAATTTTATCATTGTAACGATTAAACATATCATAAATTTGTTTTTCCCATGCAGGAGTTTCTATCTGCACATCATCACCAATCAAGCAGACAAGATCGTGTTTGGCATTTGTCGCCAGTTGGTTCCAACTAAACGATGTGCTTTGGTGTGGACCCATATCTATTCTAACGTGTTTACATTTTCTAAACAGATTTAAATATTCAGCACGTGTTGGATCATCCTCATTGAGGTACAAGTAAACTTCAACATGATCTTTTTTAGAAGCAAATTTCATTGCTTTGTCATACATTCTTTTAGCAAGTGTAGGACGTCCTCTAGAGGGGCAACATAAAGTTATCATATCAGTTTGTTCTTCCATGTATCAGGTGTGATGTCGTTTATTATTTCTAAAGGTAAATGATATTGAAATTTTTTGGTACCTCTTGTTCTAATATATTCTGCGGTCTTTTTTACAGACTGCCTTAGATTATTTGAGGTGCTGTATCCTAATATTTTTCTTGCCTTGTCTGATGAACACACAGCCAACTTAACTTCTTTGGGCCTGTCTTTGTGATGTATGGGATCTAGATTTAATCCAGTTTCATTTGCACACATTTCTGCAAGTTCATTGATAGTGATTGGTTCTTCATCTGGTCCTATGTTTATTACTTCGCCCACAACATTGTCTTGAAATGCAAGTTGTTTCAAACAAAACAAACAGTCGTCAATGTCACTGAAACATCTTTGTTGTTTGCCATCTCCGTATATAATTGGTTGCTTCCCTTGTAACATTCTGTTCAACATAATGCTCATTACATTTCTATAAGGATCGTCATATTTTTGTCTAGGTCCTACTATGTTGTGCGGAACGGCAATAACATATTCAACTCCGTGTGTTTCACATAAGTTTTTTAAAACATCTTCGCCTGCCTTCTTTGCGATACCATACGGGTCCTGAGGGACACACTGATATGATTCTTTGTATGGCATCTGATCGTGATGACCATATCTAGCCATACTTGAACAATACACAATACGTTTTACTTTATTTCTAATCGCGGCTGTTATTGTCGTAACCGATGCTTCAAATATATTTCTTGTTACTAACACAGGACTGAATACAGACAAGCCTTCATAGGCTGTCGCCGCAGTGTGATACACAATGTCACAACCTTCCATGGCTTTGGTTAAATTTTCTAAATCGCAACAGTCAACTTGATGGAATTCAACACCCTGTGGCACATTGTCCGAGTACCCACCAATCATGTTGTCGTTGCCAGCAACTGTGTGTCCCTCTGACAGCATTAGATCAGCAAGATGTGATCCTAGAAATCCTGCTACACCTGTTACAAAAATTTTCATATTAATGATTATTTACGAACACAACGTCAGGCCAGGTTTTTATTAACACACTGAATCCTTTTTGTTTTAAGTACTTGGTAATTTGATCATTGCTAGATCCGTACTTTTTTGAATTGTTGTTAAGTTCAATCATCACATATGTGCATTGAGTCAATGCATCGTTGGCTCCTTTAAGCACTTCCATTTCGTAGCCTTCAACATCAATTTTTATTAAGTCTATGTCTTCAATAGCAAAACTATCAATAGTTGTCATTAAGATATCACCATCAGGAACAACACGTTTGCCTTGTGTAAAATTTTCTTGTTCTGTCTTTAAAGACACCTGTTGTTTTTCAGATCCAACAGCACAATGATGTGCAATAACATTATCCTTGATATTTTTTATTAAACAGTCATAGTGTATTTGGTCTGGTTCAAATGCATGAATCAAGTTTGCATACTTGCTGATAGTATTGCTCCATGTGCCACACCAAGCACCAACGTCTAACACATTGTTAAATTTCAAATGTTTACGATCTAGATATTCAACAAACTGTTTTACACCTTTGTTCTGCGTAAATGGTTCGCCCGTTTTCCATTTTTTCATATGGATATCGTTTGCTGGCACCCAGTAGCCGTTTACATATTCAATGTTCATTAAAACTATTTAGACGTATCTAGTTCCTTGTCAACGTTTTCCCATTCTTTTTGTTCGAGAGTCTCTTGACATAATTTTGGAGCAACCATACAACCCAGCAGTTTTCCTATGGTTTGTGATTGTTCAACCACAACCTCTAGCGGTCCTGGCTCGTATTCTTTTTGAGGTTTTGCACATGCGGCCAAACTGATTAGAATGATCACTAGCAAAACTATAATGTATTTTTCTAATCTATTGTTCATGAAGATATTTATTGGGTAGGTTGCATAGGGTAATATAGGTATACTACCCTAATACAGTTTTAGATTTCTTTTTTGTTTACTTTTATATGGTTTAATACTTTACCAGCATTTGGTCCTTCTTTAACCATGTAGCCAGTGGTACCGTTACCATATGCTTCAACACTGTCCTTGTTTCTTTGTAGGACTTTTATTTTTTTTTGTTTTTCTTGTTCACTTGCGTATGACTTTAGCATACGTGTGTGTCTATCTGTGTTGTCCATAAGTCGCCTCCTTTTACTTTAGTTGGCCACTTTTAACTGATGTGGATCAGCCACTTTTAAACCATGTGAATGGTATTCTTTAGTGTAACAAATATTTAGTATATGTCAACTGGATCAAGTGTATATGTTTATATTTTACCACCGTTGTAAAGCGTTCTGTGTGCGTTTAAACGGTAGACTAGAACAGTTTTATATAGTATAATTTAAACATGATGCTCCCATAGTTAAATGGTATAACATCTCCATGGTAAGGAGGCGTTCTAAGTTCGATTCTTGGTGGGAGCACCATCCAAATGCAAAACAAAAGACTCAACAACTTATTTGGTTCTTTTGGTGAATTTGGTGAATTTGGTAATACAAAAGTAGGTCCCATCGTCTATCGGTTAGGACACGTGGTTTTCATCCTCGAAAGAGGGGTTCGATTCCCCTTGGGACCGCCAAGCAGAAGCGATAATTATAAAAAAATGGATAACAAACAATTAAATTTTAATCATATCATTCCGATAGAAGTGTTCCATGAAAGCGATGATGTTGAAGTAGAAATATTGATCAATGATCAATCTAAGTTTAAAAAGGTATTCACTGCGGCAGTAGTTCACAAACAATCTGTTGCATTTGATCATTTGTACGAATCGGGACAAAGGAACAAACTTAAATTTATATTCAGCGGCAAGTCCGAGGCAAAAACAAGATATCTTAAATTGAATTCGATAAACATCAACAGCCAAAATTTAAATGTCTTCAATGCAAATTATGTACCTACTATTAATCAAGAATGGTGGGATAGTTTGTCAGGGGACGACAAAGAAAAATATCTTGAAGTTATCTATGGAAAGAATGGTGCTACCTACGGATGGTATGGGACTGTCGACTTAGAATACATCACAGTGGTAGACCAAAAAGGTTACTTACAAAAACGATTATCAAAAGAAACAAACGACATTGAAGTAGAAGAAATTATATCACGAAAACTTGACAAAATATTTTTGTTTCAAGAAAATGTATTACCCTGGAACAATCAAAATGATTAATTGTTATAATTCATTCGACACACTTAAAGAAGTAATAATCGGCAGAGTTGATCCTGCAGTAATAAAACTGTGTGATCCTAGTCAAGAAAAACGTTTACAATATATTTTTAGCAAAACTGAAAAAGAGTTAAACAATATACAAAAAGTTTTAGAGCAACACGAGGTCAAAGTACACAGGCCGCAATTAATAACAAACACAAACATTAAGACTCCTTTTTGGAACGGCTCCGGAATAAAGATACCATTGACACCAAGAGATGTATTTCTTGTGATGGGCAATACTGTTATTGAATGTAGTAGTTGGGATAGTAGTTGTCTGTTTCAACCTTATTACTTTAGGAACGTGCTTTTAGATTGTTTGAATAGAAAAGCCAAATGGATTCAAATGCCTATGCCAAGACACAATTATGAAGGATATGAATTGTCATACGATGAAGAAGTTATAAATCAAGACCCTGTGCTAGACGGTGCGGCAGTAATGAGATATGGCAAGGATATTTTCTTTAGCGGAGCAGGCAGTCATAATGAACTTGGAGAGAAATGGCTTATGAATTTATTTCCTCACTATACGTATCATAAGTTAGATCCAAAAGTATTCAAAGGTCATCTCGACAGTCATTTAACAATACTGAGACCAGGATTACTGTTGACGTATCACAAGAGAGATGAACTGCCCGAGTACTTTAAAGATTGGGAAGTAATTCATGTTGATCCCAAACACGATCAATCGATCAGTAACAAACAAGAATTAGTTGATAGCAAAATACAAGATGATGACTTTGCAAACACAGTGTTAGCAGTAAACTGTTTAAGTTTGAGTCCAAACAAAGTAATGATGTTTGATCATTACAAAGATAACAATTATCTTTTAGATCAGTTTGCCAAACACAAAATTGAAATAGTATTTGTTCCTTTTACGTATTCACACTTTTTCAATCAAGGTATGACATGTATAAGTTTTGATCTAGTAAGAGAAACAAAAGAACTAGAGGATTACAAATGAAATTTGGATATTATTCAGACAAAGAAATACCAGAGAGCATAGCCAAAGATAAAAAGCCTATATCCGATTACAAAACAAACAGTCATGGTTATAGATGTCCTGAATGGCATCCATTGCCTTTAGGCAAAAAGAATGTTGTGGTGCTTGGATGCAGTCATACCTTTGGTGAAGGACTAGAAGACGGCGAAGTTTGGATTGATCAATTGTACAACAAAGTAGATCAAAATCGTTTACGTTTTTGGAATTTAGGCCAACCAGGAGCAAGTCCAGATAAGGTTGTGCGTATATTGTATGGTTGTGAGAAAATTATTTTTCCACAACACATAATTGTTTGTTGGCCTTTTTGGAGTCGCAGAGAAAGATTAGACACATATCCAAAAAGTCTAATGAGTTACGACGACTTATTAAAAAAAGAAAACGAACACACAGACAAAAACAATTTCTTAAAAAACGTATTCTTTGTAGAGAAGTTCGCTGAAAAGGTTGGAGCGTCTACATTCCATTGTTTTGCACAAGACGTTTATGACATACCAGATGTTGCAAATGTGTATTCTGAAACCTCAGTAAAACTTTGTTGGCCGCATTGGTCTAAACAAAAAAGTGACTCAGCAAATAGAATCTTAACAACAGAACCTAGTTTGGCCAAAGATGGTATGCACTATGGAGTCGAGCATCATAAACGTTTTGCTGAACTTCTCTACGGTAAGTTTGGCTCGAGATTAAAATAATCACTTATTTTTATTTTGCGTATATAATCTTGTTTCATTATATATAGATCAAGATCGTTTTGATTGTTCTTAGATGTGGCCACGTGTCCTAATATATTTTTATTTTTCAATATTTTTTTTGCACGTTTTGTAAACTTGTTGACATACTTAACGTTAAGCACATTTGGTTCGTTTAGATAGGCCCAGTGATGGTCGATGTTGTTTTTATCGGCAAACTCTATGATGTTGTCAAAGTCACAAACATTTAAGGCGCTGACTGTTGTCCAAAAATTAAGTTTAAACAATTTGTATTTTTTTTTAAGTTCTATATATTTTTGTAAAGTTTTTTTATAGTTCTGAAATTTAATTGGCCATCTCACATAGTCGTGAACATTGTCAGTTCCGTCAAAACTCATTGTAACAATAACCATTATCTTTTGTTTGAGTAGTTCCTCTACTTCTGGAATAAGTCTTGAACCGTTGGTGTTTATTCTAACAATTTTTACAGTATTTCGTAGACCACCCAACATCTCTCTATAATTTTTACTCGCAGTGGGTTCGCCTCCATTAATATCAACTTCAACTATTCTATCATGTGGCAGTTTCCAAAATTGATTGATATTGTTGATTCGTAAATACTTTTTATTAGTAAGACTACCTATCTTAGTGCTTAAGGTTGCGTTGCAGGTTTGACACGCACTATTACAAATATTATCCAACACACCACCAACCACTAGGTATTCTTTATGTTTTGGATACAATATCTTGTGTCTTTTTATACTTTTTAAACGTATGCTGTCACCCATGGCCTTTTCTGTTTGTTCACAACGAGTGCATTCGTTTGGCCAAATGTTTTTGTCCATTTTGTTTTCAATATCTTTTATCCAATTACTAGATTCAAGTTGTGTCAGTGAATTAAACTCCTTGGCATTGACCATGTGACCACACTTGCCAATTTTACCACTGGCCTGCAATCTAATAAAATGTTTTAATCTAGGACAATGCATCTTTGAATTCCTGTATTACGTTTTGCAAATTCACTGTTTTATTTAAAAAGTTATCTACAAGTTTTGTATCTATTTCGAAATTATATCTTATAGATTCAATTTGCTTTTTAGTGCCGTCAGTCAATTTGCTGACAGGGGGATTGTTATGATTTGGTATAAAAATATTTACATCTGTGTAATCATGAAAAGTTACAGGACCTTTGTAGTATCTATATAAATTAAATAACCAGTACACCTGTGGACAAAAATGTAAATTTAATATTTGTTTTGTCTCGATTTTTTCTTTTAAGACAGTATCTAGTTGTACATTTTCTAGAGATAAAAAACTGTTAACACCAGATACAAATCTTTTTTTTGGATCACGTAACAGAATGTTTACATGTTCTAGACTTTCTACTTCTTGGTCAATATAAATTTTAGCATCTGTAATTTTATGATATTTTTCTAAACTTGTGTATGCGTTTTTAAATATCATAAAAACATTTTTGTTGTGTAATGTTTTTAAAACTTTTACAGGAGATGTAAGAATTTTTTCTAGTTGCATTATATAGGAATCCGTTGATCAATCGGTCCTATAGATAATTCAGTGATGTGTATTTCTTTGTCTGTGTTAAAAGCGTTTAACACACTCTTAACCCAAACATCAACATCTGCCCCGCCTCGTCCTTGTGTATTGATGTGTCCAGGACGTATAACAGTGATCTTAGGCCAACTGCTTAAATTTTGTAATTGTTTCGATGACTCATCAAGAGCGACTTTTTGTATTCTATACTCTGCTTGTTCTTCCGGCACCTTTGGAAGTATGCTTACAATAGATCCTATGTTCCATATCCATTTGCGTTGCCCTTTCCATCTTTGCCAAACTTCAAAAAATAATTCTGTTTGAGCATATTGACTGATTGCATTGTTTATAAAAAGATCACAGGATTCAATTAAACCGGCAGTGTGTTTAACTCTTCTAATGTTTTCTCCCTCACTTCTTGATATTCCAACTATGGTATGACCGCGTTGTTCTAGTTGTTTGGCAAACGCTTGACCTATGCCTTTTTTGTGTCCTGTGATTGCAATTTTCATTTTAAATATTTAAAGTCGGAGCCTCCACTATTGGTGCCTTTCCGGTAAAGCCAAGTCGTGGTTTTATTTTTTGTAATTGTTTTTTGTAGTCATTATGCAACGGATGTGTAGCATTAAAAATATTCACCTCTTTGAAGTCACTGTAAACATTCCAGTCTTCTATTTTATTCAACCATACCCTGTCTGCATTGTAGTCTTTTCCTAGTTGAATTATATCTTCTATTTCGTGATAGTTGTCTTTTTGCACAACAAAGTGTAATATGAATCTAAAATTATATTTTTCTTTTAGGTCAGACATGCATTTCAGGTTCTCATTTATTTTGTCCCATCTACCTCCCAATCTCAACTTTTCGTACGTTTCTTTGGAAGCACCGTCAATACTGACTCCTAACTCCTTTAAGTTTTCAATTACCCAGGGAACCTTGTTATGAAAATCTTTGAACATCAAGCCGTTTGTAAGCAAACTGTATTTTATATTTTCTTTTATAGGAGTGTTCTCCATGAAGTGTCTATAAACATGCGAAGCAAAAGGATCACCGTCTGATCCTATATGCACCTGCATTGGATCAACACAATCCTCCAACCATTCATTGATCTTGTTGGCAAGTCTTACGCCAAGATCATAAGCGGAACCTTCTTTGTGAAAAATTAAAGATTTCCTACAACTTGGACATCTCAAATTACAACTGTCATCTATTGCAAGACGTAGATGTTTTATTTTAGGTACTGCACCTTGTCCTACTTTGCCTAATCTTATATAGGAGCATTGATGTTCATTGCAGTATCTATAAGTTCCGTCACTGACACTAGATTGTAAATATTTTCTAAGTTTACTATTATCGATAATATCTTTGAGAGATTGTATCTGCAGATTGCCTATACTTTGGGGTAACCAGGACTGACATTCACAAGCATAACATGATCCCATTTTGTCTATTAAAATAGTGTCATATGGTCTACTACAAACATTTTTGATCTGCAAATTTTTTGTAATGTCTATGTTATATCTATTGAACAGTCTCTCGTTAATCATATTGGTATTTAATTTTATAAACTAACCAAGATATCTTTTGTTGGTCAACCAACCATGCACTTTGTACTGTTCTACAAACTTTGGATGTTGGTTCAAATATCCAATTACGTGTGCTAGATTGTAGTAGGAATCTGTCTGCTTCCAGTTAGGAAAATGATTTGCAAAATAACTGTTACCCCATGTGCTGTTGTAGTGTTGGCTAAAATATTTGTCCTCGACTGTTTCACCAAAACAATTTTTTGTATAAAAAAATTTATCCATACTTTGTCTTCCAAAACTGCTATTGAGATTCCAAAACGTATCTGTGTTTTGACTTTTGTATATTTTGTTTGTGTCAGTCATGTTGTTTTTGCTCAACCATTGTTTTGCCAAGTGACACTGTTTGATTTGTAAAGTAGGATTCTCGCCTTGCCAAAACATTTCTAATACAGGCTGTCCCCAATTCTCATCGTCGTAATCAACGTGTTGCATGTAGAATCCTTTTTGGTCCTTGTACACATAAGGTTTATTTGATCCTGTGATGATACAACCATTTTGTAGCACTTTGCGATACACATCTGGATATCTAGTTTTTAAATTTAGTTCGTGTCCGATGTGGTGGAAACGCAGTTGCCAATTTGTGTTAATGATGTTGTGTTCAAAGTTATAGATACTGTTGCCTTCGTTGTGATCTAGTTTTTCTGCAAACAACAGTTCTGCCCCAAGCAGTTTGTCTTTGTTTGCTTGTAGATGTTGCATGGCTAATTGCACATCTTTGTTATAATGTGCATCTTTGTCTTTGGTGTACCAAACACAGATGTAATCTATTTTAATTTTATTGTCAATGAATCTTTGCAAAACAGTGTTGCTGTCTACACCACCACTGTAACATAAAACCAATGTGTCATATTTTTTACGTAGATGTTCACAGTGTTTACTTTCAAGATCGATTATGCTGTCCTTTGGTTCATGGCTCCAGTCTGTCGCTTCCCAACTGTCATCTCTCAAATACGCTTTGTAAGGATACTGCGGATTGTGTATGGCATATCGGATTGCTAACCATTTGTTGCTGAAAAACTTATCGCCAACTTGCCAACCTGTTCGTTTATCGTAGTTCATATATTTGTAAAAAAGTGTAAAAGTTTTCTAACCATATGTGTCCTATTACCATCCAAAAAATAAAAGGAAGAAAGTTTACCTTTGGAAATTTATATGCAATCGTTGTTGCAACCAAGTACACAATCAAATTAAAGACGCCATAGCCAGTCTGCTGTTCTCCTACTGCAAAAACCACAACAGCAAGTATCAGAAAGATTGTTATTTTTAAAATAGAATTATTTTTAGGAATGATCTTAACAAAATGTTTTGCAAATTTAATTGCTAAGGTCAACATAATCAAGTTTACAAAAAGTAACAACCACCAATTGTTTGCCAGTAGTTCTAAAGGTTGTGTGCTAGAGCCTTCCCAACCTTTTATGTCCAGCAGTTGAAATAGAATTGCTTCACTGCCCGTAATGGGTATGCCAAACATCAACAAAGGAAACAGTTGTGTAATACTACCACTGTTGTTGGCAGTCTCACTGCTTGTAAGACAAAATGTATTTCCTTTCTTGTATGTGCTTTGTTGAATTTTTTTCTCTGCAATATAGGCCAAATGACTTGCACTAATTGTGGTCAGTCCTGGCAACATTCCTCCTACACTGCCAATTAAGGATCCTCTCACAACAGCATATTTGTGTTTAATCAGTTCTTTGATTTTATCAAATTGTTCTACAATAACAATCTTTTGTTTTGTTGTATCTTTTACTGTCATGACTTCCTTCATACATAAAAGTCCAGCGGCCAATGAAAAGTAACTGATACCCTGACTTAAAAACAAAAAGTTAAAATTGTACAAAGGAACATTTGAATTGATACTGACTCCTATGTGGCATAAAGCAAGAGCCAACACAATCAGACCAAGGTCCAACCATAGTTTATTTTTTGTCGTTAATATCAAACTGAGACCAACTGCCATGAACAAAAGCATTCTTTCTAGACTTGTCAGTGTCAATTGCATACTTGATGTGGCCAACACTGTAATGAAAAGTAATCCAAACATTGTGCCTACAAAACTGCCTACGCCTGTGAGAAATATGGAACGTTGTCCACTTCCTTGTTTTGAAAGACTGTATCCTTCTACCACTGCAGGAAAACTGCTGGCCTCACCTGCTATGCCAAGATATATTGCTGTGATACTTCCAAAGTATTGAGCACTGCATACCATACAGGTATAGAACATCAAAAGTTCTACAGGTTGTAGTCCCAACAAGATAGGATACAACATGGCAATGGCAACCAACATACCCACTCCAGGAATCAAACCACAAAGTATGCCAACAGCACCACCAAATAATGCAATTTGTATTAGATCAAACATTAGCCGTTAGGCTCTGAACTGTACTGGCCCCAACTTAAAGTTTTTTCCATATCAACCTGTGTCTGTTGGTCAAAAAACAGAATCAATTTTTTGTTGTTGGCATAAGTTCCAAATTCGCCTGTGTTGTTTTTGAAATCTTGTTCTAGGCTCTGCGAAATAATTTTTGCTATGTTGTCTTTGTCATTGAACACATACCACGTGCCAAGAAATGCTCTTGTTAATTTTTTGTTGTCAAAATGTTGTGCAAGTATTGGGGCGTCAACATCAAGTTCGGGTAGTGTTCGTAACAGAATTTTGTATTGGTCTTTTTGTTTTGTCAATCGCAAATAGTGACTGTACGTGGTCCATACAGCATCAACTTCTCCAGATGCTATGCCGGCTCTCATCTTTGAACTGCCATTGTAACCAACAAACACGTGATTGTTTCCAAATGCCTTGTTCAATTGATTGTGCCAGCCTTTCTCCACATCACTGCTACCGCTGTAACCTATCTTTAATTTGGTGTTGCTGAACTTGTCAAGTTCAGTGCCTTGACCGTTTGTGTTCACGACCAAATACAAGCCTTGTACTTTTGACACAATGGGTTTTGCATTTTCAAAACTTACATAAGGACATGCAGGGTCATTTTTCATTTTGGACACCAACTGATAATAATTTTCATAGTGTGTCACAAAGGTGTTGCCGTTTTGTTGTTTGACCAAAGCAAAACCTTTACAGGCGTTGCCTGGAGCAATTGCATTCAATTTTATTCCGTTGAACTTGCCTGACTGACTGTCTTTGGCAATCAACTGTGCTATGGCGTTTGTGGATCCTTTTGTTGATCCTGTAACAATTATGTTGATCTGTTCTGCAAACACTGTGTTTGACATCAAGAACAATACAACTGCTGTTAAAATGTTTTTCATGTGTGCTCCTACTTTAATATTTTAAATTAACCCTTTTGTTTTGTCAATAGTTTTATTTTTCTGTTTGCAATGGGTTTGCCTCTGACTGCCGCTACCCAACGTTCCTCGGGTCCACAGTTGACTGCCCCATGTGGTGTTGTCAGCACATTAATTTTGTAACAGTCTCCGCTTTTCCAATCTGTGATTGCGTCCTTGCCCCACATGACCACTTGTCCTGGTGCCCAGTCATTGAGGAATACTAGATACTTCTCCCAGTCCTCGTCTGCCATGAAGTCATAGTGCATCCACAACATGTCTCCCGGCATTTGCCTATTGATTTTGACCAAACTGTAATCTGTGTTCTCATACTGTTTGGGCATGTGCAATCCTAGGTCAGCAATCATTTTTTCAAATGGAGCGTAAGGCTTTTTGCATATTTCTGTTGGCAGTTCACTGTACAATGTCTGCTGTTTGTTGACATATTGAGTGCTTTCGTTTTTGGGAAACGGTGATTGCTCTCTTTGTTCTTTGACTCTCCAGTTCCACACAAACCAATCTGCTCTTACCCAATCATGATCTTTTAAATCTGATCGTATGGTTTCAAAATCCACTTGCAGTCTTCCTATGTATTCGTAGTCAGATTGTATTGGCAGTTTGTCCAATCCTCTGAGCGTACGAGCATGATCCCAACGGTTATCCATATTTTTTTCCTATTAATACTAGATACAGAATTGTATCATACGGAAGGGCGTTCTGTCAAGCAGTAAAGAGCAGTTGCTCAAGCGTCCTAGTTACTCCGACGTCACTGTTGTGGCGTTGTAGAAATATTTACCAGTTGGCTTGTCCGCTGATGCTTACAATGGTTCTTGGTTGTGCAGTGTCATTGACCACAGCATGAACGTGTTTATCTGTGTTGAGCCATAGACCTCGATCAGTGTTCATGGGCACCAATCCCACTGTGGCAAATTTAAAATACACTTGATCACTTGGGTCTAAATTAAAATAGATTTTTTTACGTGGCAATCTATCACGATGCCCGTCCATGTGTATGCCTATGTGTCCACCTGGGGCCAATGTGTTGCAACTGACACTGACAATGTCAGTGAACTTTTTTTGTTCAGCAATGTCTGCCAATAGGTCAAGACCCACGTGTCGCAACTGTGCCACAGAAGGATTTTTTAGGTTACGCATGGTCCATCCTTGATTGGTATCACCGCCTGGTTGATCCTCTTCAAATAGTGTGTGATCAATTTGTCTAAGTTGGTCAATGTTCACGGCTGTGTCATAGAACCAAGCACTGGCAGTGTTCCATCTGGCAATCCAATGAGCACCCATGTCACGTGCAAAATAGTCTCGAATGTGCAGGGGTTGATCTGTTTCAAATGTGACACTGTGATCAATTGCAAATTCGTGGTGATCATAGATTTGTTCACCGTACCAACCGTTGGTCAACTGTTGACTCACTGTGCTTCTGAATTCGCTGTAACTGTGATGCACGGGCATGAACACTTGATGATCTTTGATCACTGTGCCATGTGTGCATTTGCGGTTTTGATCATGCATTATAAATTTAAGATGCTGTATGCTGATACCATTCAGTTCAATGTCACTGATCTGCAACCAGTCATGATCAGTTTCAAAACAAATAACTTGCCAACCCTTACTTTCAAAATAGATCACTTCGTGATCTTTAATTGAGTAGGTGTCTCCATTGATTCGACACTGACCCTGTTTTTGTTCAAAAATTATTTTCATGTGATCAGATTATTTTTGTCAATAAATTCTTTCAACAGTCTCGCCCATCCATGGTGTCCTCTTTTGTTTGGATGTGCATCGTTCAGACTCTTGGTCCAACCATTCTTGGCGCAGTACTCAAAATGACTCTGCACATAGTCTTTGTTGGGCACTGTGACTTTGAACATACTTTTCATACGATTGTAGATGCTCATGTTTTCCTTTGCATGTTTGCTGGGTGTGAAATTCATAAATTGTGTCTGATCAACTGCGTTGTACAGCACATCTAGGTCGCCTTCTGTGGGTAGGTCATTTGTCAATGCCCAATACATCACATAGGGTATTTTGTGCAGTTTGAAAAAGTTCTGTAAGGTCAATATGTTGTTGTACAATTTTAATGCACTACTGGCATCTATGTCACAGTCTTGGTCACGGCTGATCCAATCATCTTCCCATGTACGCCATGAGGCCCATTGTCTCGAGAACTTGGCTATTTCATACTTGTAGCCTCTTATGCCTCTGTCAATAAATTCCTGTGTTTTAAGTTTGTGTACATAGTCCCATCTATGACCACTGCTCCAACCTATGCTGACAAAGGTATCCTTCATGCGTTCAGGATTTTTTAAGAACCAATGGATAGTGGTCTGCACACATCGATCATTGCCTCTGCCACCTTTTGCAAGATTCATAGTAGGACCAATGTCTAAAAGTTCGCCCAGTTTTTGATGGCAACTTAAAAACTTTTTCTTGGTACTAAAACTGCAACCGTTACTGAGGTGATGTTTAATCATGTGTTATATTTAATTTCAAAGATCCTTCTTACGCAAATTTACGCTAACGCTTTTTCTAAAATTTACGCTTCGCTTCGCTCTATTATTTCCCTTTGAAATACTTGGTAATTTTATCGTCTTCATCTTTGTATTTTTCATGATCGGGTAATGGATCTTTTGTTTTTGTAATCTGAGGCCATTGTTCTGCGTATTTTTTATTGAAGTCAACAAGTTCTCCGCTGTCCATTGGTTCTATGGCATCAACAGGACACTCAGGTTCACAGACCCCACAGTCAATACATTCATCAGGATTAATCACAAGCATATTTTCACCTTCGTAAAAACAGTCGACCGGGCACACCTCAACGCAACTAGTATGTTTACAAAGTACACATTTTTGATTAACTACGTAAGCCATTACTCTCCATTATGTAATCATTCTGCCATTTGTCAACTATTTTGTAATTTAGACTTGATAGATAATCTATTGCTTCATTAGGTTTACCTTTTTTCCATAGCACTGCTGAACCATTTTCTTCCACAACAATTAATGGATTGTATGTTTTAATAGTGTTTGTGGCTCCTTGTAATACTTTTAGTTCGTGTCCTTCTACATCTATTTTTATATAATCAACATCTTCAAAAACAAAACTGTCTAGTGTTTTTTGTTGAACTAGCACTTCAGGCTTTTTCCTATTGCCCTGTTGCTCTAATATTACACCACCAAAACTTCTTACGAGATCAACTTTGTCACCTAATGCAGTTTCAAAATATTGTGTATTAGTGGGAAGTCTTTTAATTAGGTTGCTTTTTATTCTGTAATCAAATGCTTTTACACTTGCAAAATGTTTTGATAAAGGTATTGTAAAGTCTCCGTCTCTACAACCAACGTCAACAGCGGTTCTAAAGTTTTTTATATGAGGTTTTGATGCATTGAAAATGTCCAAACAATTTTCTGCGTTTAAATTGGTCATACTGTATTTTATTACATCTAACGGAATTTTTCAAGTGTGAATCCTTTAGAATCATAGCACTGTACAAATTCTGAATTGTTTGAATACCGCACTGTGCCTTGACCCCACACAACATCATGATCATGATACGAAAACGGTCTTGGTATTGTAACATCGATGTATTGTCCATTGCCAACTCCTAGGGTCAAGAAAGTTACGTATTTGCCTTTGTCTCCTCTAAACACTCTGCCGTTAGCAATCATGCCTGCAAATTCAATCTTGTCCATGTATAATTCTTTCACATACATACCAGGCATAAAATCTTTGTTTGACCACCAACCGTACTTTCTGTATTGAAATTGTGGAGTGTCCCATTGATCAGAATTAGATGGGGTCACAACATTTATGCCCACACGTTTGGCCTCTGTTCTGTATACCCAACGTCTATATGATCCATGACAGTGTTTCAAACAGGCTTGCCAAAATTTTTCTGGGTTGTGTGCTTTCTGATAGGCCAATGCCCAAATTAATCTGCCCAAGTTTACTGCATGAGCTCTGCACAAACCAAACCCCGACAAACTCTGTAACATTTCTATAATTGCATTTTTCTTAGGATGTTTGCCTAATCTAGTTGTAAATTCAAATATTTTTTCTTCGTTCTTTTTGGCAAATGCTCTACGATACATATCTGCTTCATACTTGTCTATCTTCAAAACTTCTGCTATTCTGTCGATAGCATCGTCTTCGTATACTATTGTGTCTTCCATTTTTTCTTGGCTCCAGTCATGAAACATGGTTGCTTTTTTTCTACCTGACACTGCTACTGGTCTTACTAGTGCAGTCGCAAACACACAGTCTTTCATTGACTTGGGTTGTATTGCTCTAAACAATCTTCTCATAGCCGGAGACTCTGCTTGAGTAACTCCTAACACATCACCTCTGCACAGTAAATCAGATGTGGCTTTGTCTTCCACAGGATAGTCTGTTAATCTTGTACAAGGATCAACTTCTAATAACTGACTAAGTCCTCTGTTGGCCAGTATGTCAACTTTTAGGTGTTCTAAATCTTCAACTTCATTTTTGTCCAGCAGGATTTGATTTTCCGCTGTGAATAAACTTTTTGGTAATTGTCTTCCAAACATTATTATGCCTCCGCAGTGTTTTGATATACATCTTTTTTTGCCCATCAATTTGCGTTCAATCCGTTTTGCTTCTACGGGATCAACACCAACTGATTCGTATGTGAATCTGCGAGGGAGTCTACCTTTTGCACCCAAACGTTTAGCCGCTTCACGCTTAGCCGACTTATCCTTATAAAGCACGTAGTTTGATATACGAGCCGAGCGTCCGGGCCACTGTTTGAATATTCTATTCATGACTTCTCCCTGACGATAATGGGGGAAATCAATATCAACATCAGGTAAGTCATCTCTGGTAGGATTTAAGAATCGTGCAATGGGTATGCCCCACTTCACAGGATCCACATCTGTTATGCCAAGTAGGTAACAGACCAAAGACGAACCAGCCGAACCACGAGTCATATGGGTGATATCTCTCGTAATTGCTAGTATGTCACATATTTGGATGAAGTAGTCTACGAAACGTAGTTGAAGGATGATGCGAGTTTCATCAGCAAGCCTTTGCGTGTATTCTTCTGTGCCTGGACATTGCCTAATAAATCTATCGTATAGCCTTGTTATGTCGTTTAGTTCTTTGTCTTTCATTTGCCTATGTTTTTTTTAGTTTGCCTGTTTTTGCCTTGAGCAATACTAATTATCTAACTTAGGAATTATAGTGGGGTTTTTTGGTATTGTCTTAATTTACTTTTTGGCACATCAACATCACGATGATCGCACACTGCTTTAATTACACAGTCGTCACATCCAGGCGAACTAGATCTGCATACCAACTTGGCGTGTGTTATTAACCACATATGAGCACCGTATTTGTATTTGTCGGGCGTGGTGTTGTTTACAGTTATACTTGCTTTTGCTTCATTAAGATTGTCTGCCCAACCCAGTCTCCATAATAATCTAAAAACGTGTGTATCAACTGCTATGTGTGGTTGCCCCCAAACAAATCTCATTACAATGTCAGAACTTTTCCTACCAACTCCCGGCAGTGTCATTAATTCTTTTTGTGTTTGTGGCACACGTCCATTAAAATTTTCTAACAACATTTTGCTTGTGGCAAGAATATTTTTGCTTTTAGCATTGTGAAGTCCTGCAGGTCGAATTGCTTCAATAACGTCTTCTTGAGATATTTTAATCATATCTTCTGGAGTGTCAGCAAGAGCAAACAGTTGTCTACAAGCCACAGCCGTTCTCTTATCTTGACTCTGTGCAGACAACATAACACCAATTAAACTAGTGTAGGCTTTGCTGTAAATTTTTGCTTTAGGTTTTTTGTTTGTGTATTGTGGATATGTTGTACTTAATTTTTCGTACAGATATTGTATGTCATTACTGTTCTTCATCCGAGTGCAATTCATTTAACAGTTGTCTTAGTTTTCCACCTTCTACTGTGGCTTTTACTTTGCCCACGTCGTCGCCTTTTCTAGGATCTATTTCTTTGGGTTTGTCTGGAGACACTTTGCTTTTTTGTTTCAATGAATCATATATAGTTGATGATTGTTTTTTGAACTGTTGATAATCTGCATCTTCAGCCAAGTCTCTAATTCTCAATGTATCAATATCAAATTCTAAATCTATTTTTTGTCCTACTCCCGAACTTGATCTTGTTTTCATAAACTGTATTTGATATCTGCCACGTTCTTTCATTGCTCTTGATGTGAATATACCAAACACGTTGTCTGCTGTTTGTATTTTACTTAGACCGCCACTAATGTGAGAATGATCAAATTCAATTTCTTCAACACTAGCTCTGTTCAACTGAGATGCTGTACACATCAGCATGTTGCTTTCTGCCGCTAAATTTCTTAGTTCTTCTGATACATACTTGTCTTTGATAAACAAGTCTGCTGGACTTATTCTTTTTGACTTAGGCATCATGAGATCCAAATAGTCAATCAAAACACAATCAATTTTCTTTTTATTTTTTAATTCTAATTCTTTAATATAAGATTTAACGTCCAACACTGTGCTTCCACTTGACAGATATTTGATTTGTAAGTTACCTGACTTCTTCGCTAACATCTTGACTTTCATTTCAACATTATCAATTTCAGGGAAAACTTTTCTTGTGGGTATACCTGTAATCATAGCATCAATTCTCATGGCTGTTAATGCTTCACTTAATTCAAAACTTATGTACAATGTGTTCAAGCCAGCAGTGGCCCAATTCACAGCAAGATTCTGCAAGAACAAACTTTTACCTGCACCTGATCCGCCTGCAAAAATATTAAGTTCTCCTCGGTTAAATCCACCAAACAGTTTCTTGTCCAAATTGGCCCACCCTGTACTAACTTGACCGTTGGAGTTTTTTAAGTTCTCCAATCTACCTTTTGGATCTTCAAAGTAGTCTGTACCCATGTCACGAGTCAATCCAATGTTGACTGCGTCTTTGACCTTGTCTTCAACAGGAGCATAATCACCTTTTTCTAATAAGTCTGCTGATTCAAGTATTGCACGTTCTAGTGCTTTGTGTCGGGAAAATTGTTCAAACTCATCTAGTAACCAATTGAAGTGACTTGGATCTAGATCTTTTGCTGTCTTTAATTTAATGTCATGTTTAGCATTGACTTGTTCAACCTCTGGCAACACTTTATATTCATCTACATAATCTTTTATAAATGTTGCAATTGGTTGTAATTTTCTATCAAAAGATTTAGGATCAAATATATTCTGAGCTCTAGCATATGATTCAGCATCTGCCATCATCATTTCTAAATATAATTTTTGTACATCAAAAGTATAATCAGCCATACATCTTTCTCTTTAAGTCTATTTTAAGTTTACTACTTTCTGTTGTTTTAAGTATCGATTGTATAGTAAACAGTCTACCATATTTTAACACAGCCTCCGCTACATCTCCAACCGTTTTATCCCATTCTGGAAAAGCAACACTCCATCCAAATTCTATTGCTTGATTTACAAGTTTTTGTCCAGGTGCGTCTCTGTCTGGTACAACAATTACCTGTCTGTTTAATCCATTAATAAGATCTCGCTGTGTATCATTTATCTCTGAACCAAGTATGCTAACACCAGAAATGGTAATTGCATCAAATGGTCCTTCTGTCACTAATACAAACTTTCTTGACCAATCTTGTGCGTCCATGTTGAAAACATAACCAGGTTGAACATCAGTAAAATATTTAACTTTTTCTAATGGCTCAAATAATCTGCCGGTGAAGCCTACAACATCACCACGCCAATAAAATGGAATTAATAATCTTTTGTTAACATCAAAATAATTATTCGAAGAATACATAAAGTCATACCAATCAGGACCAATACCTCTGCTTGTAAGATAATTCAACAAACTGTCAATATTTTTTTGTTCAGTGGCTGTCAGTGTTGTGTATTGTGTAAGCCAAGTTTCTAATTTTTTTGTTTGATTTGGCAATTCTTTTTTGTTAAATGACACAAATTTTTTCTTTTCATATTTAATATCACCTTCTTCATATCTCATTGCCTCTATTGCCAATTTACGAATTGTGTCGTCGGCAATTCCTATGTAGCTCATAAACAAACGCATTTTTTGTGAAAGTCTTCTGCCAATTTGATAACTGGCTTTGAAACCACAATTGAAACAGTGATAAGACACTGTGCCGTCAGCACTTGTCATTAGGCCTCCACGTTTTTTCTTGTCTTGAGTTTCTCCGTTGTGTATGCAACAAGGTGCATTGAAGGCAATCCAACCAGATGGTGTTTTTTTACGGCCAGCAGGCAACGATGTTAGAATAGTAGACTGGATCAGGTTCATAGTCTATATTTTACTGTCTGTATAAGATTTTGTCAATGGTGCCGGTATTACCACTAGCGTTGTCCCAACTAAATTTAATAAATTGGTAAACACCGTTGAAGTTGTAGTATTTGACACCTGTGCTTGGTAAGTCTGTAATTGTATTAATTGTGAAGAAGTCTGTCGCCGCAGGAGATGTTGTCATACTTCCTAACACTTTTAAGGTGCCAGTAAATCCGGCAGTGTAAACAGCAATGGTATGTAGTGCATCATTGTTGTTTTGTCCTGGATACCCTTGTATTGTTTCGTTGGAAACATATTTTAAAGGATAAGGATTGTTGCTGGTATTTGCTGAGAAGGATTCTGCAGTTTGACTTGCAACAAATTGCGGAAAGCCACCGTCTAGTATTTCTACTGAACCAGCAGAATTATATCCTGTATCAGCATAGGTTACTTGATATGAAGTGCTTGAACCATCAGTTAGTATTTCTCGCACAGAATAATTATAAAATTTGCTATCAAGACCTAGTAAATCACCATCTGATATGGTCACTGATGCTGTGCCTTTTGTTGCAGTAGATGAACCGTCATCTAAAATGCTTAATGTACGTGTTAAAACTGCTTTTTTGCTTTCAGTATCGATGAGAGCAAACTCAAATGTCTTGCTTGTAACGTCCTGTGCTTTTTGATCTTCGTTCTTAAAGGTGAAAGTGACAGGGTTTGAAACTCCTCTGAATATTTTTAATCTTCTGTCGTACACTTTAGAATTTCTCCCGTGATAACCATTTATATAGGCTATTACCAAATTTGTAAGTAAATACCTTGATACTGTTTGCATATAGCATATTTAACAGTATTTATTGAATAGCATGAATGAAGTTTTTGAAACATTAGGAAAGAAATTTCCCTTTTTATCACTGATACGCAAGGCAGACCTTGAGTTTATTGGAATCATATCTAATCAAGATAGTCAAGTAACTAGTTTCTATGATTACGGTAGAATACTATTGCCCGAGGACAAAATGAAATATTTAAAACTTGGTGAAACTTGGTGGTGGGAGTCCAACAGAAAAATACCAATTAATATATTTTTAAAAGGTGATTGGAAGTATTTTAGATCAACGCTTATAGCAATTTCTACTAAAGATGCAGAAATCGTTCACGGCCCGTGTGTGCGGTTAAGTGATATTGCCAAGAAGAGAGTCAAGAGAAGAACTATCCAACTAGTGAGAAGACCTATTTAATATAACGCAAAAAAAAAGCACGATATCCACCGTGCCATTTTATTTCAACATTTTTCTTTTCCCAAATGGTTTGCCATTCGGGTAAACATTCGCGAACCCATGATTTTATTTCAAATGTTTTGGTCACAGTCAACTTGGAAGGTCTTTTTGTTTTTTTTACTAGATCAAGTTGTCTGGCTAATTCAACGCCATAGTTCCAATCATCAGGTAGTTCTACTGTTGGGAGTTTGTATTTTTTAGTGAGATGTTTTTTCCGGTTGTACACTAAAAGCATATTTACCTTTTGTAATTAAATTCATCTGAACTACAATAGCCTGTGCATATGCAACTGCATGTGATTTTTTAAAGAAGTAACTGCCATCTGTTGGTTTAACCCAAACTTCTTGCATTATGTCATTCCAATTTTTATGCATTAGGCTTCTTTTGGCTGGCCTTATTATAGCCAACACAGCCGCAAGTTGTTCTATATTTTTTGGTTGCAGTTTTGAGACTATACTGAAATGTCCGTTAAGATGAAACAGTTCATCTACAAAACATTGTTCATTAAGCATTTTCCAGTCTGGTTCTTGAATCATAAGTTCAACTAGTTCTTGCTCATTTTTTACATCTTTGTAGATGCTTACATTCAAACAGTCAATTTTAAAATATCCTCTTTCTTCTGCTTTTTTGTAATCTATACTAGAATACCCTGTGACAGGTTCTTTGGGTATGTTGTGAAAGTATACACCTGTTTTGTGTTTTTCTATCTTATCCTCTTTAATGATAGATGCAGGAGTATGTTTAAACAATTTTAATACTTCGTCTCGATCAATAAAATCTATATCTACATCAGGCATTAGTGTAATTTCTTTTTGTTGTGTTTTATAAAATCTTCTTTTGTTCCTGGTTTTAGGATTTCTAAAACTTGTAACATTTTTCTGTAACCGGCAGTGTGCTGTGTTTCGTTTGTCATCTCAGGTAGTATAACTTTTCCAATTGATCCATCTTTCTTTATTACTATTACGCTATCTCCAACTTCCATGTCTAAATGATCATCTATCTCAATATTAAATTTACTCAATGTGTGCCTCCTTGGCTGTTTCTTTTACAAACAAAATATCTGCTGGATAATTTTTAAATTTGTTACTCCAAAATTTTGGATCTATGTAAGTTTGTATCATTTGTAATTGTTCGTCGCTTAATGATTTTAGCATCTTCTTGCCAGCATCACAACCTAGTACCAACCACGGTGATATCTTTCCTGATTGGATATGTTGTACTGCACGACTGGTGTTTACTAATCTAAAATAATCAGACCACTGTACATTTTGTTCTTGTGCCCAATCCATCATAGTGGCTATGGATCTCCTTAGTGCCGCTTCTACAGGTTCAGTTTTTAATGTGTCTTTGAGATATTGTTCATACAAATCATCTCTGCTCCAATGATCCAATTTTATTTTTGACAATATAACATAGTCAATGTATTTTTCAGGATACAACGGGTTGGTATGCATCATGTAACGACCAAATTTAACAAATGCATTGTAGTAAGAACTTTCACAAAATTGGTCATACGTTTTTGATTTTGTTGTTCTTTGGTGTATCTCGTAAAATCTTTGGAAAACAATAAATCCATTCTGTACCCATTTCTCCGATTTTTGTAAGTGTCTTCTTTTAGGTTCACACATATGCACTTGTAGTGTTCGTTCTCTTTGAAAACTTTTATTACAATATGGACAAGTAAAACTATTCATTCTCTAATTCTTTTTTTACTCTTCCTAATCCATGAAAATTTTGTAATAAATTTTTATTATGTTTTAGTATTGGCATCATTTCATTATACATCATTTTTAACTCATTAACATCTTTTTTATGCAACTCCTCTATTATGTCTGCAATTTTTTTTATTTTAGTGTGTGAATTATCATTGTCATATGATTCGTCCCACCATTTATCAAAGGTCTTAAAACCCATAATTTTTAAATAGGCCAATGAGCCATTGTCACCATTTATCACAAAAGGATTGCCATATGCAATAGCCTTGTATGTTTTTTCTGTAATAAAAATACCGCTGTGTTCTTTTTTGGTCTCATTTGACACCCATAAAAAACTATGATCAAATATATGAGTTTCGTCAAAAGTTTTGTCAAAATGAGAATTTATTTTATTGTCAAAATTTATTGGCAGTAGTGATATAAATTTATTTTTATTCTTTTTGAAGTCTTGGAATTGGTCCATGTAAGTGTCAGTATTGACATCATCGTCAATCCAATTTGACTTTTTAGATTCTACAACGTTTTCATAATTTGTGCAACTTATCATGCCCTTGTCTAATAAATTTCTTCTTTGTAGTTCATAGATCATGCCTAGTCTATGATGTGCAACTCTTTTACTTTGGCATAAACATGCAAATGATTTATCAAACTTTTTATTAATCATATGATTCTTAGTGTGTTCTGCTATCTGATGCATAAAGAAATCAAATCCTATGAAGTTGCATTTAACACTGTAACCTTTTTGTTGCAAACTCTTTATCTGAACTGCTTCATTGAATACATGCGGCACCAACCAAGTGATGTTTTCTTCCGCAACACCTCGTTGTGTAAAGTTTCTTATCACCCTGGAGTAAGGTATATCTTTGAAGTCGGGGGTTATATTAAATTTGTTTTCTTGCCAAGCATATGTGTTAAACAAATCCCATTGTTCGGTAACCATTGATATTAATGGCTTAATTTTGGATTGTTGCATTAGCAAGTAAACATCATTTGGAATTTTTTCTAAAACTGGATCAATAGTAAATGGGGTTCTAATAAAAATTGGAAGATATGTAATTTTGTTAGGATCTAACTTTTTGTAGTTTACTCTTGGAATGTCGCTCCAAACATACTGTGAAGCATCTATTAGCTCAGACAGTGAATCAACTAAATTTAAATCAATAAAATTAATTTTTGATTCCATGTGCCTCTAATAATTCTTCTAGTTCTCGATCTGTAATTATTTTATCAAGTGTTTCTAAATCTGTTTCTTTAGCATTAGGAAAAAGTGTTTGCAGTTGTTTTAAACTTTTGTTTGGCACACGTTTCATCGGTTTTATCCACGGATGAAATTGTTGTTTTAATCCTCCACACATGGCTGTTAATATCCAGCACAACTTTTTATGTTTACTAGACAATGTGAATAGATGTTTGTTAACACACTCGTTGATCATTTCAACATAGTGTTCTTGATAAAATTTGTCTCCGGTCACACTAGATGCATATCTCATTATCATGTAAGGACTGTATAACGATCTTTCTTTATCATCGATCCTATCAAAATAATCTTTGTTTCTGTAGTCAACGGCTTTGAGTCCATTACGCAGTTCGAAAAATTTTCTAGTAGTAGTTTTTGGTTTTGGTTTCTTCATATATCAGTCTAAATTTTGTTGCATGTTTGTAGTCTTTAAATTGTATTTTTACATATTGGTGTAAAAACTGTATTCCTCTTAATTCAATATTATACTCTTTGATCAAATCAAGCAAGTTTGGAAAAAAGTCTTTAACCATCCACACAGGTTCTTTTTTGTTTTGATTACCAACTGGCATCATCATGACAGGTGCTTTTATTTTTACAAAACTACTGTTTATTTTTTTTTTAGAAGCATTGGCCATAATCTAATTGTTCGCATTGTCTAGATATGTCTTTAACAAAATATGCACACTGTGGATTCTTTCCATCAGTTAAAGGAATCGCTAGTAGTTGACCTGATTTTATTTTTGGAAAATACCATTTTACTTCTGTATAGATATCTACGATGTCTATTTGTGCAAACTCAGGCATTCCGCCTGTAAGTGGATTAAAAAGAAAAGCATCAAAGCCTCGATCATTTAAACTTGTTATAGGCATTACGTGTAGTTCTCCTTGTTCTGCTTCTCCTATAACCATTTTCCAATCTAGTGGAACATTGACTTTGTAGTTCCCTATTTGCAATACTGCCGCTGGTGCGTTGAAACTTTCTAAAAATATTAATGGTATGTAAAAATAATCTGGATTGGTTGGATCTGAATTGTCCAATACAGCAAACCTCATTTTTTCATCTACAAACTCGGGTATTTTTTCTAGTTTGTATGTTTCATTATCAAGTGAAAGAATTTTCATAATTTATCTTTTCTATATTATACGGGTAATTTGCCTCTTTGTAAAACTTTTTTCTTTGTGTTAAATGCCTTTTGGCAAATTTACAACTACTTGTGATATCCCATATTTCTACGTGATCTTTGTCTTTTGCCTTCCTAATCCCTCTGCCGATTGATTGTATCACTCTCACAAATGATTTTCCTGCTTCTATGAGAACAAGATTAAAAATCCTAGGAATATTAATGCCAACACTGGCAACTCCATATGTGGCAATAATAACTTTATTTTTTGAAAGTTTAACTTCATCATATTGTTCCTTTCTATCTAAGTTTTTTGTTGATCCTGATATAAAAACTGATCCGGTTATTTTCTTATTAAGTATTTCACCTGCACTTATTCTGTCTACAAGTATTAGAGTGTTTCCGGAACTTGCAATAGTGTTTATCGTTTTAGCCACATAGGTCATACGTTTGTCGTCTGTGGTTAACCATTTAAGTTCTTCTGGATAATTGCTAAACTGTTTTGTTTCCAAAGTCTGTAAAATATTCACATTACAATTTGCTAACACACCTTTGTCTTGCAAGGTGCTAGCCGCTATTTTGTTTACAACTTCTCCAATGGAACATTTGATTCCCATAAATTCATATTCTGCTTTTGGCACAGTCCCAGTCAATCCCCAACGTATGCCACAGTGTGCAAAAGGACCGGTCAACAATCTTTTTAAAACATCTGCTTTGGCCATGTGTACTTCGTCAATTATAATTGTGTTGATGCCTTGTATGGCTTCTTTGAATTCTGCCGAATGTTCGTCCTTGCTTCTTTTTTCTAGTATGTTCAATGATTGCCAGGTGGCTATTGTGTTGTATCTGCCAACTTCTTTTCTGTCACCGTAGTAGACTCCTGTATCCAAATTACAAGCCAAGAAGTCTTCTTCAGTCTGTGTTACTAGACTTTTGTTTGGAACTATTGTCAGTGTTCTGCCGTATGGTTCGACCAGTTGGCACAGTGCCGCAGTAATAATGGTCTTACCTGCACCAGTGGCGATCTCTTGTATGCATTGTGGGTTTTCTATAAACTTGTTTATAGTTTCCACTTGATAATCTCTCAATACAATTGGTTGTCCTGCACAAGGATGTCCTGCAGGCCAGTTGATATCACTTAGATAATTTTTATCAATTGACTTAAACTCAAAATTATGAGGTTGTCTTTGATCTTCAAAGTCAACATACACCCCACCTTCTTCTAAAATAGGTAAAACTTTATCAACCATGCTCAAGTAAGTTGTGCCACCCAAACCAAAAAAAGCAATTTTGCCGTCCCATCTTCCAAGTTTTACTGCTGGCAAATGTCTTGCATATGGAATTTCATATTTGAATTTATTGTGTAGACGTTGTCGCCATTTGAGATCCAAATTTTCAAATTTAACGTTTACTTCGTCTTTTATTATTAGTTTACATGAACTCATAGTTTTTTTATAGCCCGACTCTGCCACTCATAACTTGTCGGTTGTGCATCACTATAATACAACTTTTTTGGTAGTTTATCAAGTAGTCTTTTGATATTTTCTCCACCAGTGGCATAGTAACCACCACCAATTGCAACTACTCCACAGCCAAATTTTATATTTGCTCTCATTAATGATCTGGGAAGTCTATTTCTAACAAAATAAACCATTGTGTTTTTATCTATGTGTTTGAAATTTTTGCTTTCTTGATACAAGTCGTATGCTCTTTGGAAATCTTCTACTGAAAATTTAGGAGTTCGGTCAAAATTACGCAACCATTTTTCATCAGGATTCATGTCTTTAAATTCTTTTGGCTCTTTTAGTTCAAATCCCCAACTTATGTTTTTATGCCTGTCTATTCCTTGTCGTTCGAACGCCTTTATCCAATCTTTTAAATCGTTGACTTCGTCACAATTGTCAGTGATTTCTCCAGTTACTGGCATTAGTATTGGAAAGCAGTCTAATTCCTTTAATCCAATTAACAACTCATCTTTGTTGAAACTTGCTTTGTCTACCCAAAAACTTGTATTGTGGTTATGGGCAATACGTTTTCCTACTTCGCTGTATGCTTTTACTTTTAATTTTTTTTGATTAATTGCAAAGTTTTTAAGTTTATCTAATTGTACAAGCAGTTTTTTGTTTGTAATATTTTTTTGCCAATAATTAAGAAACGACTCAGAAACATTTTTAAAGGTCATATTTTCTTTATGTATGTAGGCAGATGGCTGTTTAGTTTGACACTTTATTTTTTTAATTTCTTCATATTCATCTAGTAATTGTTCTGATGCAAAACTAAAATTATATCTAATGGCTATCATTGTCATGTAGTAAGTTGTTACTTCTGTTTTTTTAATCGTCCAAATCTTACTTTCCCCTGAGAACAACATATATCCTTGAGGCAATCTTTTTTTGTCTTTACAACATCTTATTAGTTTTACAATTTTTTCAATAAAAGGAAACTTCATTGTAATGATTTCTTCACTTTGTCCGTCTTCAAATATCTCTTCACCTATTTCAATAATTTTTTCTGCATGTATAATTCTAAAAGGGTTTTCATAAACAGGATTTGTTATAAGGTCTCTTACTTTCAATCCATATTTCTCAAATTTTGTACTATATCTTTTACAAATACTCAAGGCTAAATTTGCTTGTTTCTCAGTCCATGCATATTGAGATTCAGCAAGTGAAACTACTGTGCTTCTATCTTTTGGATGATGTAAATGCTTAATGCCATCTACTCCTATCCAAGCCCATTCATTATATGCTAATATTTTCATTAGTTCATCTATTGTTTTAGGTTGTTTTATGGGTGTATTTGACATATTCTACAGTTATATTAAACTCCGTTATTTTGATAATTATTAGTATAGCACAATTGGTAAATTTGTCAATAGATATGAAAAAAAAGATTAAAAATACACGCAAGTCAATCAGATTAAGGGTAAAAAATGCCCTCAAAAGACGGCAACACATAAAGGTGTACAGACCAACTTTACCAGTGACACAGAGCTGGTTTAGAACCCTTAACAGAGGTCTTTTCAATGGTAGACTAGTTGAACCTGATATGTATGTTAAGAGACTAGTAGGTGATTGGGGTAGATGCATAGCAAATTGGGACAATAGAAAATGCAGAGCAGGCACCTACGATCAAAATGTAATACCATATCAAAAAGTTGATATTGAATATAAAATAGAACTGCATTGTATTTTTCCTAAATGGAAAGATTTTATTGAGACACTAGCACATGAAATGGTGCACTTGTATCAAATGCAAATTATGGAAGATCCATATTCAAATCATAATAATAACTTTTACAGTTTTAGGACCAAGTTTAAGACTTACGGTCTAACACTTTACCGTTAAATTCTTTATAACTCATTAGTGTAGTATTTTTAAGATCAACACCGGTCTGTAAATTGTGTAGATATTCGGGTGGATTGTCATGCACAATGGTAAAATTGCAATAAGGTCGTTTTTTTATTATGTGTCTTAATTGTGTTAGCCATACATCAAAAATTTGATCGCTATGTCTTTCACCATAGTTCTCAGAATCTTGATAGATGTTATTCAATTGATTCTTTCCGTATTCTCTAAAATCAAATCCTATAAGATAAATTTGTTTGTGCCCGTGTACAGTGGCAGTCCAAATTGCTTGATTGCCTGATATGTATCCAGGATTGTTTGGTATAAGATTAAGTCCCTTATTTCTGTTAACTTCTAGACTTGGTGCATAACACACACAGTCTTTCCACATTTCGCTTTTAGATATTTCACGTGAGATGTTGGCGTCTACACTAAAAATAAAGTTAGGAGTAAAATCTCTGTACAAGGCATTACAACCATATGTTTGGCCTGTGGCATTCAACGTTGACAAGTCAAAATGTTTTCTACTGGGACCGTTGCCAATGATGTATGCATTACCTTTTGCTACTGCGTTAACTTTATCTTTGTAGTATTCTTTTTCAACAATTCTTTTGCCTTTACGAATAGTGATTTTTTTTATAATAGTTTCTCCTGTGTATGGTGTCCAATCTATTGGTTTAATTTCTGTCATGCTATTCTTTAGGTATATAATTTAAATTTAACACTGCTCTGTAAGGTTGTTTACAAGAGTTAGTTGTGCCGGCGTGTGGCATTGTGGCATCAAACAGCACTAGTCTATTTGCAACACTTGTGATTTTTTCTCCACTTTCAAATTTAGTATAGCCGTTATTTGTATTCAAATATAAAACTGCTGTTTTACTTTTATCAGCAGGTTTTTCTATATCTATGTGCATTCCATGTTCTTGTATTTTTTCTGTCCTATATAATAAATTAAATTTTGCTCTTACAATCTCTTTTATGTTCAATTTATCTTTAAAGATATCTAGTCCTCCTAATGTAAAAGAACTTTGAAATTTTTTATCTTTGTACATCAGATGGGTAAACTGTACATAGCCATCGCCGGCATAACTTACACTATGATTTAAATACCATGGAAACTGTCCCCATTTTAAAACTATGTATTCTAGATCACTAAAGTCGTCTTTACTTAAAAAATTATCTTTAATTTCTAACATTATATTTTTTTACCAGTTGGTTTCTAATTCTCTCCCAAGGAACTCCTTGTTTTATTTCGTCAATCCACCATTCGGTGTGACACAGTTTGTGAGCCCACTCTTCTCGATTTGGCGTTTTTGGGTTTGTCATATTTGTGTAATTATTATTAGCCACATCATAACTTAGACTTGACGGAGACGTAAAAACAGGAATGCCATTAAACACAGCCTCCATTGCTGGATTACTACTATGATTTACAACTGCAAATGCATTATCTAATTGTTTAACAAAATCTGTATCGTCATAGGTATTTGGATTTCTTCTAGGAATTTGTGTTTGTACCCCTGCCATTTTTACACTAATCATATTACGTGGATGAGGTCTAATTATTATGTTTTTGTCAGTGTGTTTTTTTATTTGTGCTACTTGTTCTAATAACCAAGCATTCATGTCTGGAAGATTTTTCCATTGTTCACTGCTGTCATGTTGTCCACAAACAATTATATTTTTTCCAGTGCGTTTCCATAGCTTTAGTTTAATATCAAATTTTTTCCATCTGTCAAGACTGTATTCGTCATTGGCAAAATCAGCGTCTCTGTTAATTCCGTTGATACCTATTTTCCAAGTGGTGTTTCTTTTAATGCCACCAACTTCTAAAACTACCACTGGTTTTTTAAGTGCTTGAAATTCTTTCCAAACTTTTAAATTATTACGCATACGTCCTTGCCATAACACTGACCAAATTACAGCAACATCTGTATCGTGGTCCCACTTATCGATTTGGAAATTTTCTTTTTTGTTTTTAAGATGTTCAATTAAAGCATCAAAGACTGGCTTTGAATTCAAACTGCCGTAGGATGGAAATACACTTATTTTCATCTTGATTAATTTCCTTGTTTGCCCTTTGCAACTTTGTTTACAATGTCTTCTGCTTGTTTTGGATCAAATTTTATGCCACCAAACGGATCATAATTTTCTACGTTTTTCCAGTAGTCTTGCTTTCTTTCAGTGCGTAAATCTGTACTCGAACTCTTTCCTTTAATTTTTCTTTTGCCTTTCATGTGATCAATATATTCTCCTAGAACACTGTTTATAAAAATATGATGTCCTTTGGCTCCAGCACCTTTGCCAATATCAACACCATCATTAGGTGCAATTCTTTTTAATATTTGCCAAAATAGATAACTGTCATGCCATTCTAGTTCATTAAAAATAGTATCTTTATTGTATAAATCTGTCCATGCTTTCATGAAGTCTGTTATTTTTGGATGCTTTTTATTGTAACACACCCAACCACACTCTGGATATTTTTCGCCTCTGCCTAAAAAATTTACAAGTTTATCGTTAGGTAGTAAATCGGTTACAAAGTCAGTAGTTATTTTTCTAAAAGTATATGTGTCAGCATCTAGCCAAAGAACATAATCTGCATCAATCGTTTTTATCGCATGATCAACTGCAAAAGTTTTATGACTAAATCTCACAGCGTCCCAAAGATAACTGCCTTTGCCTCTGTCATTTTTTCCTGCTTTAGGATCTCGTCTCACACCACCTGGAATCTCTTGAAGTTCACCGTTGGCTACTGGATCGTTTTTGTGTTTGGTTTTAAATTTGACAAGTTCGGGATTTGCTTTTTCAATGTCAATGTATTGTATTTTTTCATGTACTAGATCTGGTTGCGTGCCTTCATGGTAGGCATACAATTTGACATTGTTTGGCCAAAATTTAATATGGCTCTCCAACATTCTTTTAGCATATGCCTGCCATCTGTTGGGAGGAAATGTTGTTATTACTGCAAGTGTTGTCATTATAATCCTAATTTCTGTTTAAATCTTTTATAAACTGTGCCGTCTCTTATTTCTTTAATACTCCACATTTTGTAACCTAGGTCATTGACCCACTGCGTTCTATCAGGCATGTTTGGAGTTTCAATCTTAGTCAAATCAGTATTTGCTACAGGCCAACAAATTGCAAGATCACTAGTACAAAATGTAGGAATCCCTCTAATGCAGGAGTCAGTTGATGCAGTTGAGTTGTGAGTTACAACAGCATGACAATTAGTAATTGCTTCTTGAAAATGAAATCTATAATGCTTTTTCTGATCACCTTCGAAATGTCTCTGAGGTATTTCAAGGTTAACATCATTTGGAAACTCTTTCCTTCTTTGGTGCATTACGTCTGCATGATTAGGATGTGGCCTTACAATAAATTTTCTTTTGGTCAACGGTCTCAGTTTTTTATATACATTGTTGAACCATTCTAATGGGTCTAGTTCATTCATGCTCCAGTTGTCTTTGGGCTGTAACACAAATAAAATAGGATCTTCTGGATTAGATTTACGCCATGGCTCATATTTTACTTTAAACTTTTCTTTCATCATTTCCCATCTATCACTTGGACTATTGTCAGAAAGAAAGTTACCGTTGTTCATTGGTGTGTACAAGGCCACTCGAAAATGATGATCCTTTGAAGTTGACACATTACCAAAACTTGATAACACTCCTCCGTCAAATGTTATTAAAGGAATTTTTTTTGCACGACATTTGTCAGCAAGTTCTCGTCTTCTGCCTTTGGTATGGTGCATTTGTTTGTCTCCACCATAGCCAAACATTGCGGCCATTAGTTCTGTTGGTTCCATTTCTCCTGCTACTGTTGGCCCAGACCTATTTTCGTTAACCATTATAGGTTCGTCACCGGCCGCTTTTATACCTTCTGCCAAATGGTACAGCAATTCATAACTGTTTCCTCTTCTTCTATCTTTGACTGTTCTTCTAAATATCTGTACTTTCATTTTTTATAAATCCTAGTTCTAACATTGGTTTTAATCTTTTCCTGTTTATTACAACTTTGTAGTTACTTTTGAAGTTGGCACATACTTCTTTGATCTGCTCAAAGTTCTTTTCATAATTGTCATTAAGTCCTAATTCTATTTCTGTCACCCAGTATTTGAATTGAATATTTTTTTCTAGTAATTCGTTTGCAAAGTTATACCAGTGTCCTTCTATATCTGTTTTTATTATATCTACAGAATCCCAATTGTGTTCTTGCATTATTGTTTCTATATTTTTAAATTGAACTTTAGTAGATAATCTAGTACCATCGGGATTAAATGCACTAAAACTTTTCCATTGCTGTTTGACAGTCAATAGTTGTCCTTGCTCATTTTTTTCTGGAGTGTAATAAAAATCTTGCACTCCGTTAGTTGGTGCGTAACCTGTAGGCTCGTATTTTATATTAGTTGCACCTATTTTTTTAGAAAGATCTAGTCCATCTTGAATATCCTTAAAATACTTTCTTCCACTAGAATTAAGAATACCTTTTATATTATTTCTTGTCCATGGGGTTGGATCATAGAGTTTTATTTCAAGCATAGGATTGTCTAAACATATTAGTTTTTCAAAACTTACATCTCCACCGACTCCAAAACTTAATACCCTTTTTGATTCTTTTATCAGTTCTTGAGGAGCATAATAATTGTGATATTTTTTCCATCTTTGTTTTGCTGTTATTACTTCTTGCTCAAGAAGTCTTATTTTATCTACTATCTCAGCGTGTTGTGGTTTTAGTACATCAGCCATTTAAAATTTCCCATGCAGTTCCGTTTGACAGTTCTTCCAGATTAAAATTGTTGTATGCTAGATTAGAAAACAATGCCATTCTATCATCGTATTTAGGCGTTTCTATGTTGGCAAAATTGGTTTCTGAAATAGGTGCCGCCGCACAATTTACAGGATCACAAAACACAGGTACTCCGTTTTGTAGACTAGCCATGGTGGTATTGCTGTTGTAGGTTACACAGGCAAAATAATCATTCCAATTTATATGCCCTTGGTGTTTGGTAGGTTTGTCAATTTTAACTGTTGCACCCACATGATCAACTGCAATAGTTGGATTGTATGGTTTTTCTCTCACATCTATTTTTCTATCTGTGTTTGCTTGTAATATTTTTAAAGTCTCATCTAGCCAGTTCGTTGCGGAAAAAAAGTTTGATATAGCATTGGTAGGTGGTAAAACTAAAATTTTTTTACCTGTCTTATGCCATGGCTGTAAGTCTAGTTTAAAATATTTTTCATATCTATCTGTTTTTGCGTGTGTAATTTTATTTTGACAATGTTTGTTTTTTGTTACCCTTAACCAATGTGGACTGTCATGTGCATTTGTAAAGTACCCGTGGTCCATGAAATAAAAATCTTTGTTTTCTTTTTTACACCATTTATAAATTTCGCCAGAACCGGCTAGTATACCATACATTGTTAGATTCTCTGTTGGCAATTGTTTTAAATCTCTAAATTGATAGATCTTGTTAGGTCCTGGTGTGCCCTTTACGAAAGCGTCAACGTACCTTTGCGTTCTTGGCTTTGTTGTGTGTATGCCTGCAATTTTTAAAGACATTCTAAAACTTCCTGTATGTTTATTTGTATATTTGCCATGTCATTAATACGTTTAATTCCTTTTGGTTTGTTTTTGTAACCAAGTTTTACTTTTTCACCATATAAAACTTTATGGATCAGTCCGCAATTTTTACTTAAGACTGGATAAACTTTTTTGTCAACTTGTTCTATGTGATTTATTTCTATAACGGTTGTACCATGCTGACACCAAAGTAAATTAGTTAATCCTGCGCCATGAGTTGCAATTACATGAGTTGCAGAATCAAACAATTGCATTTGTTCTTTAATTGAATATTGTGATAATTCTACAGGAGTAAATCCTGCCAATGCTAACAATAGATCATCTTGATTAACCAATTGTCTTGTCATTGCATCGGTTCTAGTAATAAAAATTTTTTTATTAGGTGTAGATTTTGCAGGCCCAAATGTTCTCAGCCAATTTATAACTCTTGGATTTGTAACACCGTCATCCTTGTTACTCATACTTGGTACTATTAGATGTGTAAATTTCCATGCACTATTTTTATCCATTACACTGTATTTCAAGTGAGGAAAAATTTCATCGAGAACTTTTTGAAGATAAGTTGACATACATGGAAAAATGTAAATGTAATCAAACATATGTTTGTCTTTAAGTTCTTGTACTAATCTTAATCTAGCAATAATATCTATCCATACGTGCCATGGGTTGTTACAGGATTCTGCATCAATTGGCATCCACACATATGTGTTCTCTGCCCCGAATTGTTTAGAAGTAGCAGGAAGATTTATATCAATTTTATCTCCCCATTTTTTCCATAGGTTATGTGTCTTTTGTGGTTTGTTTTTGGTTTGCCATAGCAATGGCCATACGTGGTCAGTTATCATCAAGTTGTCTTTGGTAATAAGCAATGGCGGTGTGCTATGGACCACACAATCCTGAAATTCTGCTACAAAAGTTGTTGCAGTTTGGAATTCATTTTTTGTTTGTTTAGGATGCCACCTTGTTGTAATAGATAACGGCGTGTCGATGTGCCCAAATGTATCCAAAAAATACTTTATGTTAGAAATAGGTTTTACTATCATTGTAATTGTAATAATTATACTATAAAATACTTGTATGAACAAACTTTTTTCCAATGGATGCAGTTTTTTAACAACTAGACCCAAAGACGGTGTTGATACCTTTGTGTCCAATGAACTAGCAAATAGTTACAACAGCGAACTTACCAACCTTGCCATGGGTGGTAGAGGTAATGCAAGGATTAGTGTCAGTACCAAAGTATGGTTTGAACAAAACGGTTCTACGAACACATTTGCAGTAATTGGTTGGAGTAGTCAGCATAGGAACGATTATGTAACCAACGATGGATGGAAAGCAGGAAGGATTGAAGGCACAGATCTTACTTGGAGAACATGGAAAACTTTGGACAATGTAACTTTTGTAGATAAACAACGAGGTTGGGATATTGAGAACAACGCTACAATTTCTTTTTTGGATCATGTATTTGATTTGCAAAATTATTTTTATCGTAGGCAAATTCCTTATGTTATGTATAACGCTTTACCTAACACTATTATAAATGGAAGTATAGATTCAAAAACCATCTATGATGCATTAGATATGAAACGTTTCTTTGAACCAAAATCAAGTCATTATGAATATGTGTTAGACAAAAAACTTATAGTAAGTCCAAACGATCCTCACCCAAGTACAGAAGGACATAAACAATGGTCACAAATGATTAAGGAATATATTGATGTTAACAATTTACGCTCCATCTAATAATATAAAAAGTAAGTGTTGGGAAGTATTCAATGGGATCAAACAATCTTGGCCAAAACAAGTAAAGTTGGCTGACAACACCTTATCTTATTTTTTAAATGATGACACTGAGTCTATGTTTTGGGGACTAGTCAACAACAACACCAATTTGATTCATCAGATTGAAGAAGCAGGACAAAATTGGTGGTTTACTGATACACCTTATTTTGGTCGATTTAATAATAACAATTTACTTGCTGATAATCACTATTGGAGAATTTGTAAAAATAATATTCATGTGGGTTATATTACCGGTTTAGACAATAAAAGAATAAAAAAATTTAATGTCACGGTAAAAGAAAAGGCAAAAAAAGGAGAGCATATTTTAGTTTGTCCTAGCAGTCCTGGAATTCATAATTTTTTAAATCAACCGAATTGGTTAGATAATACTATCATTGAAATTAAAAAGCATACTGACCGTCCAATAGTTGTTAGACAAAAACCAAGAGGACGTGGCACTAGCGGACCAAGTGAAGCAACGGTGCCTATACAGGATCAATTACAAAATGCTTGGGCATGTGTGACAAGTTGTTCAATAAGTGCAGTTGAATCTTTGTGTGAAGGTGTCCCTGTAATTTGTAATGATAATAGTTTTGCAAAGCCAATTTGTAATACAAATATTAGTAACATTGAAAATTTAGAATATAAATCCCCAATCGATTGGATAAATTCTTTATCGTATCAACAATTTACCCCCGAAGAGTTTTCAAACGGGACTGCGGTTGCGATACTTAAAGACTTAAAAGTCCTTTAATTTTTTTTTGATCTTGATCGTTAAAATATACAAAGCAAGTTAACATCTCAGGCAACGGGCCTTCATTGTTTATAAGTTTAAAATTGTCCTTGGCATTTATTACTATCATGCTGTTAGGTCTATAAGGAATGTTTATTTCTTCAATTTCTATGTGAACTGCTCTGCGATCTGTTCTTTGTTTGAAGAACCAATAGCCAACATATTCATCTTTTTGTCTGTATGCTTTAGGTAATAAGACTTCGCTGTTGAATGTTTCTACATTATGTAATGCTCTAAAATCATTCCAAACTTTGTGATTTGTGTTGTACCACTGTTCGTAGAGATTATCGTACAATTTCATATCAATTGGTTTATTGACAATAAAATATGTTTTTTTAATATTAGTATCTATTATTTTTTCAAGCATTTGCCAATTGAAAAAGTAAATTTTGTTTGCTTCGTGTTTCTGCAATTATGTTGATGCTTAATCTTTCAACTGTTGCATTTTCTCTTGGAGTTACTCCGTGAACGCTTTTACCTGTGTTAAGAAACATAACAAAGGTGTTTGGTTCGTATTTTACTGTTCTTACTAAAATTTTTTCTGTGTCTGATGATATCTCTCTTCCTTTAAGTTTATCAACACTTGGAATTTGTCTAGTCTCAAAAATATCAAAATCTCCACCCGTGCTGTCATCATTTGGCTGTCTAAAATAAAGTAGTCCAGCATATAGTTCTTGAGGATTGTCTAAATGCGTAGTTCTTGTAGTACCTTGTGTGATAGGATCGTGTACAACAAACTGTGTGTCAGTAACCATGTCCCCACTTTTTTCGTCTACTCCTCGCACTGCTACACTTTTTTTAATTTGTTCGGCAGTATAAGGCATGTCATTTTTAAACAAGTCTAACACTTTATCATAATATGCTTGACTAGTATGTGTTTCAAAAAACTGCTTCCATTCTGCACTTACAGGAATAGTCTTTTTATTTAGAACATCATTTGCAAGGTATCTGTATGTGTGTCCTTCAATTAATGTTAGGGTTTCTTTAATATTTTTTGTAGGAAAGTCTTTTGCTAATTTGTTGTAAAGATTTTTAGGTAATGCATTTTTAATTACAACATGCGGATATGGTTCTGCAAAATAATCAGTTGCTGGATTAAAATTATCTAATACTGTAATCATTAACTTGAAAATAGATTGATTAATTCTTTTTTCCACACATCTGCATATTCGCACTCTCTGTATCCATCAAACCATGGACCACCCTCTGTGTAGTGTAATATTTTTGGTTTGCCATCTTGTGGTTCTTTGTACCACTCAACAAGCCAGTTGTATTCTAGAGGCAGTTGTCCAATTTCATTGTCTTCAAGCCAACTAAATCTATGTAAAAATTTTGCATCTTTTTCGTTCAGTATTTCTGGAGTGAGCAGTTTATTTTTTGGATGTTCGCAGTTCCAAAGCACCATGCTTGACCAATTTTTTCTAGGATATACTGTTTGGACTTGTCCGTCCATTTTGGTTCCTTCTTTGGGTTTGTAATCGTGTTGCACACAGACAACTGCTTTTGATGGGTCACAGTATTTTATTAGTTCATGACTAGGAATTTGCCAAACAAAATCACAGTCGCAAAAAACTGCCCAACCTTTAAAATCATTTAGATATGGAATAAAAAATCTAGTAAACGTAAATTCAGTTGAGGCAAGTTTGTCAACAGGTCGAGTGTACATACCTTGTTCTCGCATTTGTCTTTGCTTGAGCGGTATTACTTCTGCTGATGGATCACGTCTTTTTATTGAGTGTTCACAAACTTGGTAAGCAATGTCTTCTCTACTGTCGTGGCCTACATAAATTTTCATAATAAATCTCCATGATCTCGCATTTGTTGTCTTATATGAGTTGCAGAAATTTTTTGTGTTTCTTCATCTAAAACAATCTCCTCTATCTTATAACCAACTCCTCGCCCGTAACATATATTAGTTATGTTTGGAACCAGCACAATTTTAAATTTTCCTGTGTGTTTTTCAAGTGCTTTTTCAATGTTGGTTTTTACTGTTTCAAAATCGAAAGGATTGTCGCCAACCCCTTGTACATCTCTCACCATTATTAAAACTTGTCCTGTTTTCTTTAAGATTTCTTCAAAAAGTTTTTGATGTCCATCGTGCCATGGTTGCCATCTGCCTAACATTTGTGCTGTTGGTTTCCTATTGTCCCAATTATGTGTCATTTTTATGTATGTCCTGTTTAATTAAAAACGCCCACATCTCTGCGTCCATGTGTGTTACTTTGTAATCATAATGTTTAGGTGGTACAAACATTTTGTTAGTATCCTCAAATCTTCCTTCTGTAATAGTGTCCATCCAAATTGTATAGTCTGCACTAAAGTCTTCTCTTGTTTTTTCAGTTGGACACACAAAGTCTGCTACAACATTTCTATTATTATTAATTGCTTCTTCAGCCATTGATTTCATTCTGTTGGCTTGTCTATTTCGACCTTCAGGAGAAAAATCCCAATCATCTGCATTTTTTCTTACTTCGTCTGCATTAAGCCATACTGCGTTAAGCATTGGCACTAGTCTTTCTGCGAGTGTAGTTTTTCCTGATCCCGGCAGGCCACAAATTAATATTTTTAATTTTGGTTTATCGCTGTGTACTTGCATTTAATTTGAAACTATCTTGTGAATTTGTTTCCAATTATTTACTCTCTTGATTTTAGGGTGTGAATGATGTTGATTGTAGCCATGATTAATCAACAGAGGTTTTAAGCCTAATTTGTATCCAGTCATAGCATTTTCCCACTTGTCTTCAACCCAATATAAACCAGTATTTTTAAATTCTTCTAAGACTGAGAATTTGTCATCGCCGGTTTCTAAAATAAAGTAGTTTTGAAAAACGTGTTCACCAAAAAGATCAGACAGCAGTCTTTTTCTTAATAACTGTGCAGGTACATCTGAAGTTTGTGATGTAATAGGAATGAAAGTCCATCCTTCTGCGTGTAGTAATTTAACATATGTCACTGCTTGTGGCAAAGGTGGCTGAGTGCCCATCCATGCACTTCTATTGAATTCTCTTATTTCTTTTTGTATTGTTGTTTTAGAAACACCAAACCGTTTTTCCATGGCGTATTCTGACTGTTTATTTTTTAACAACCTGTATGTCTGTCTTCTTTTGCGTCTCACAAAATGGCTTCTTTTCAACATCCATTGTGTGAAATGGTTTTCCCACTCTAGAAGGACTCCGTCTACGTCTGTTAAAATTATTCTATTTGATTGTGGCATCTTCCATACCTGCTACTCTAAGTTTCACGATATTGGTCAGTTGCCATTGTTTTTGGTCAAGGCCTTTTGTTATTCCTAACCAACGATTTCTTAATAATGCAAATTCATTTACAATTTTATCAAAGTCAACAACATCTGCTTCTCCGTCTACATATTTTTCTACATCTCTGCTGGACAATGCTCTTTGATAATTTTCCAAATATTTTTTAAAATGTTGTGATCTTAATTTTCTTTTTTCAATGTTTAGATATTCTAATATGGCTTCTATTTCTTGAAGTTGTTGGAATCTGTGTTCGACTATACCTGGCAATGCCGCTGAAGCTCTTTCTAAATTGCCCCAGATACCGCATTCTTTACGTGCAGATTTATATTCGTCGTTGTAATGTACGATACACTCCGGTATTTTTGAAATGTCTCTACTTATAGTGATGTACCAACTCATCTATCCTCATAAAATTCAGTATCTACAAATTCATCATCGTCGGCATCTTGTAAAACTATTGTAATTGCTTCGGTCAGTTTTTCATCATATTCTTGTGCCGCCTTTAGTGTTCTCATGTCAACACCTTGGTCTACAAGTGTTTTAACAAAATCTACTGCACAATCTAGTTTTTGTCGCTCTGGAATGTAGTGTGTTACTGTTGTCCAAATTTCTTCAATGTGCGTACTATCCATTGTCTGTTCCATCTTCTGCTGTCTCCTGGTCAGTTATATTAGCAAAGTCATTCATGACTTTTGTTAATTTATCACCTGTCCAGTTTTTTCGGAACTCTATGGTTTCAACACCTTTAGAATCAACATACTTTAATCTGTTACCTTGTTGCTTTATAACGCCTTTTTTCTCAAATAAATCAAGCAATCCTGAATACGGATTCATCCCTGTTTCATATGGAATCTTAACTTGTACACTTTCAAACGGTTTAGCATATCTTGTTTTCATAACTTTACAAGCCGCTCTTATACCTCTTACATCTGTAACTTTGTTACCGTCTGCGTCTTCTTTTAACTTTAATTTTTTCATTGCAACTACAATACTAGATGCATAGATAAATCCTTGTCCGCCCGATATCTTGTCATCTGGGTCAAACATATCTTGTGAAGCATAAGTGTGGTTAGTAGCCATTAAGCCTACGTTCCATGAACCAAACATATTAACACAGTTTCTTACAAGTGCTGTTAAGGCTTTAGGTTTTCTACCTAAGTCACCTTTCATTTCACCTTTTTGAAACTGATCTACATCTGTTGGAGTAAGCAACATACCTAAACTATCTATTACAAATAGTACCTTTGGAGCATTGTCTCTGTTTTCTGAATGTTCTGTTTTGTATTCTTTCATGAACTCTGATACAGTTTTTGCAACGTCATCAATCATTGACAAACTTAATTTTAATAATTTTTTTTCGTCAGTGTCAACACCAAGTGCTTGTAGCCAAGCCTCGTCTAGTGCATTCTCAGAATCAACTAATATTACAAATATACCTTGATCCTGTGCGTTTTTAATAATGTTGCCTGATGCAATGTATGATTTTCCTGCACCAGACTCACCGGCAAGTACTGATACTTTGCCTAGGGGAATACCTTTGTTAAAGTCTCCTGATATAAGATAGTTCAATGCATAGTTTCCTGTTGAGATCCAGTCTGTGGGATCATTAAATCCTATGCCTAATCCTTGAATACTTTTTGTTATACTTTTTCTAAATTTTGTAGCGTCAAATACTTTTGTCATGTGTTTCCTATAATATTATCCATACAATGATTGCTACTATAATGACCCATGCTGGAATCTGTTGGTATAGCATCCAATCAACTGCTTTTTTAATTTTACTTTTTATATCCATATTGTTATATTACTACCGTTTGACTCCAGTGTCAATACGAAACTGAAGCCAATGGTAATTTGTGTTTACTTCGCTTGTCTTGATCTAATTAACTTCAAGATGTCTTCCGCTCTTTTGGCACTGTCCGTGTTTGGTTGTGCTGGAGCAGGTTGACTTTCAACAGATTTTACTTCTGCAACTGGTTCTGCTTTTGTTTCAGTTGTTGCAGTTGCTGGTGCACTAGCAACAGGTGTTTTATTACCCGTCATAGCCGCCACGCCTGCTGGTCTAAAGTATTGTCCATATTTCTCAAGATCGTAAGCCTCACCGTCTACAGATTTTTCAAATAATTCTTTGATTATTTTTACTTCTGCTTCAGTTGGCTCTTTTGGTCTAAAGTCACCTAGGTTGTGTAACCCATGTGTGTCTACTGCGGCTCTTTCTGCTTCGTCTAGAGCTCTTTCTCTTCTTGACCATTTTGATGTTGAGTAGTCAGCATATCCACCTTTAGTTGTCTTGTTGATTCTAAAGTCAACACCTTTTACATAATCAGTTGGCATTTCTTCCATCTCTGGATCCATCAATGCACCTCTAATGATGTTAAAGATCTGAGGCCCAATGAT
>Ga0181405_1000030_pt1 | contig 42910 bp, 31 predicted proteins | sample 28SPOviralmetaG_FD_130134 | JGI IMG/M metagenome (GOLD analysis project Ga0181405, IMG submission 130134) | Marine viral communities from the oligotrophic San Pedro Time Series (SPOT) site, San Pedro Channel, CA, USA - 28 SPOT_SRF_2011-11-29 | ecosystem: Environmental > Aquatic > Marine > Strait...
ATGATCTCAAAGTCTGAAACTTCACCGCTTCCGTATTCGTTCATGTTTCCAGAACCTCTACTTGAAACGCCTAGTTTCACACCTGATTCCAACATAGTTTTGACAAGTTGACCCATTGGTGTTGGCAGGATTTTCATCTTACCATATCCATTTGGTCCGTCCATCCACATTTCTGTTATCATGTGTGACACACGGTCCAAATTAATTTTTAAATCATCAGGGTGATCTACTTCACCTAACACAGAGTATCCTGAGCTGATCTGATCATTCAGTGTTTTAGTTGCTTTTGCAATTTCATTTACTGGATAGATCCTTTGATTAGCATTTTTGATCCCACCTTGAATGCAGATGCCCTTCATGTACAAATCCTTACCGTCTTTTCCCTCGTGTAAGACCTGCACTCTGGCTTGATCAAATGTTAGATTCTCTCTTAGGTATAGTGAACTCATCCGATGACTCCCTTTTTAATCAACAATGTGGCAATTACTTGCCAGCGATTGGTGATTTAGCAGATTTTTCTGATCCGTCAGCAGTGTTAGCCGCCATTGTCTTCGTGAAAGAAGTACCTTTAGCTTTACCGCCTGTGTTTTCAAACTCACCAGCCATTTTTTGAGGTGTTGTCGATCCATTAATGGAAGTTGACGCACCCGAAGTACCACTGTCTGCTTGTGATTGTGCAATGTTAGAACCGCTCGCGCCTGTCTTAACTTTTGAACCACCTACCATTGGTGTTGCTCCTTTTGCCGCTTTGTCTGATTGATCTGAATGGTCAGCTTTTACTGGGTTTTTGTATTCAGCCATTTTTTTCTTATGCATAGCCTCTTTTTTCATGCCTTTGTCTTTGTGCATGGCCTCAGTCTGTTTGCCTTCCATTTCTACTTCTGGAGTTAACTCTGGTGCAACTTCTAAAGACTCATCTTCTTTATCGTCCATGTCGTCTTTTTTGTCGCCCATCATTGCTTCGAATTCAGCTTTTAGTTCGTCTAAAGCGTCTTCTAAGTCTACTACTCTGTCTTCAACATCGCCTTCTGGATCTTTGTCCATGTCGCCATCTTTGTCCATATCCATGTCTTTTTCCATGTCCATGTCCATTTCTTTAGCGCCTTCTTCGTCTGCTGAGATGTCTTTAACCAATTCGTCAGTAGCGTCGCCACCAACTTCTTCTATTGACTCTTCTTCAGTAGTTTCTGATTCCGTTGCTTCGTCTTCGATTTCAACAACTTCGTCTACTTGTTCGTCTTTAGCTTCTTCTGAAGTCTCTTTTACTTCTTCATCTTTAGTTTCTTCTTCAGATGATTCAGTTTCCGTAACTTCGTCTTCTTTTTTCATTTTCTTGTCATGCATCGCTTCAGCAGTAACTTCTTCGTCTGCTAGGTTCTCGTAGATATCTCTTGATTTTTCTACAACGATTTCATGGAATAAAGCTTCTGCTTTATCGTTTTCTTCATTTATTAGTAATTCTAATAAACTCTCAAATTTATTATTTGACATTTTACACGTGCTCCTTTGTATTAGGTCGATTTGTACTTATAAGTGTTTGTATTTACGAATAAAGCGTAAAAAAGGTGGTGTAATTGGCGCCAAAAGGCGGATTTTTATGAGTTCTTCAATTTTAGATCAAATTTTGCTAAAAATTCATCTGTGCTTGGATGATCAATGTTTCCCTTCCACTCCAGATCCTTGGGCTTGAACCAGCCTGTTGGGATCACCCTGTGGAATTTTACGTTTGGGAAGTCCTGGACACACTTCTTAGTCTGGTTCAACCAGTTGCCATGGAAGGTGGCCTGCTCATTGCTCTTCTTGTAGTTCCGTGTATCTTTAAACATGTTGTTGAAACGGTAACCTTGGTTCTTGCCTTCTGTTGAATGGCCTTGATAGTCAAAACCTAGTATGTATATCTCTGTAAATCCATGGTCAAGTGCCATCCGTAGTGCTGTTGGTCCACTTGACCAGCCCAGGCTAGGTTTGAACCAGTTTACATGATTCAGTATTTTGTCATGCTTGGCGTACTGGGCGTTGTAGTTTGACCACACTTTATTATGTATAGCATAATCTGTCTCCCCTATTTCCAGTATCATTTTGGGATCTACTGCTATTAGGAAGTCAGGTTGGTGTGTTCGATAGACTCCGTTACAGGCAAAAACCTTGCCTCGCTCCTTAAGGTCATTGATTTCTATGCCCCTACGTGATTCACCGTTACCTAGTACGAATGCTATTGACGACATTATAACTCTAAGTTATCGTCTTGGGCAGGTTGTCCGTACATCTTTTGGACGAAAACTGCTTCTTCCTTCTGCTGTGCATCGTGATCTTCTGATGCAAGTCTCATTGAGTTGATTTGTTTGAGTGTCAAACGTGTTTTTCTTGTGTCTTCTGAATCGAGAATTGAAATATCGTGCTCTGGTTCATAGCTTTTGTCTTGCTCAAAGCCATCTGCGCCATAAGTGAAAAATTCATTCAGTTTCATAAACGTATTTAATCCTTATACCTGTCCGCCACCACCTGTTCCACCTGGTGTCTGTCCGCCTGGTGTCTGTCCTGGCTGTCCTGGCTGTGGTGAACCTGGTTCTGGTGATTCAGGATCCGCTGTTGGCTCTTCAAACTGGTCCAGATCGCTTGAGATTCCGGACTGTGTTACGCCACCTGATCGTAGTTGTGCGTTCTTGTTCTGTTTCTTCTGTGGAATGTTGTTTTCTTCTGCCCATAGGTCGGCATTTCTCGCCATCTCTTCTTCACTCAATCCGAGATATCTCTTTAGTGCGAATCTCTTACTCATATACGGTAGGTCCGCCACTGCTGTAAATGTGTTTACCCTGCTTTGATCCATCTCTGTCTGCCTGTACTGTGCGAAGTTTTGTGGTGGATTAAGTTTAATCTCAAACATGCTGTTGTCGATGTTGTAACCTTTGCCTTTGATATAAAGTTTGAACTCTTCGTCGAAAGTTTCCGCCAACATGCTCTGTAATCTTGAACAGTACTTGTTGAATCTCAACTCTTGAATGTATGCTGTTCCTACCCTACCATCGTTGTACTGTTGTCCACCGTCTTCCGCACCCGTTGGTAGATAAGAACTTGGAATTCGCAATCCTCTGAATAACTTATTTGTAAAAAATCTTAGATCGTCAATCTCGCCTAGGTTTGTACCACCAGGAAGTGTGTCCACTTTAGATCCTCTACCTTCCGCTGTCTGTGGGAAGAAGTAATCCTCATTTATACTCATTGGGTTGTAGGTTGCGTCGATGAAGTTGGCCCCACCTGATGCACTTGGAATTCTTCTTTGGTTGATCTCGTTTTTAACTCTCTCAACGAACTGCATGGCCAAGTGTGTTGGCATGTTACCTACGTCGATGTAGAAAACTCTTCTCTCTGGTGCTCTCTGCACCCTGTAAATTATAATTGCGTCTTCTAGTAATTCTTTTTGTTTGTACACTTTGAAAATTTGCTCCAGCACTGATTGTCCAAACGGGAAAAGGTTGTCTAAACCATCCGACATCGACATGTGGACCACATGTTCTGCATTTATGTTGTATGCGTTCATTGTCTTGTAGAATCTTCCACCCGTGTTTCCACCTGCAAACCCTGACATACTGTTTGTGGCACCTGCGTTTGCATAACTTGATCCGTATGCGGCAGTTCCGCCTCCTGTTGTTCCACCGCCACCGTATGTTTGGTTGGGTGTTATCTGTGTCGCTGATAGTCTCTGTAGGTTAGGATTGATGTCTCTGATCACATACTGTTCAGGTTTCTTGCCTTCAGACTCGTTGACGACGATCCTGTCAACTTTTGCGTTGTCGATGTAGAGCCATTTGTGTGTCTCTGGATCTCTTACGAAGAAACAGTCTCCGTACTTCAGTGCGTTCCTGAATATTCTGAAAATTCTTTTGTTGAACTTGTTTGACTTCGTCCATTGTTGCAAGGCCTTCTTTAAAAGTTTCACTTCATGTTCTGTTGTCTCATCTTTGAATACAAGATCAAAAGGAGTTTCGTTCTCTTGATTTTTCTGTGTTGAAAATTCTGCTAGGATGTCCAGTGCGGCGTTGATTTCCGAGTCCGAATCCATTTGATCATACTGGAAGTATCTCTGTATCCTGTTCGGGTGCCCTGTGTACACATCTGGCAAGTAAGAACTGTAGTTCCTCTTTGCGAAATTTGGCACTTTCTCTCCACTAATGGGAGACATGTTTGCGTCTTTAAAATATTTTTTCCAAGCCATACTTTATTATACTAGACTTCCGCCCATGTCTGCAAGACTTTTATTTGTTGATTTAGTATTCTTTTCAGTCATAGTACCTATCGTTACAAGCGTATTTAAGTGGTTTGCAGTTTTTTCTGTCAAAGCGATAAGCTCTCGTGTGTTTGCGTTTAATGTGCTGAGGTCTATAGTAGTGCTGTTGTTGGTAATCGTGTCACCTACCGTAGTGTTTGTATTGATGTTTCCACTCCCCAAAGTGCTGACTGCATTTGCTAACTTTTCTGCTAATTCGCCAACGTTTCTTTCAGGTAGAACCATTTCTGAACCGTGCAACATCATTGGTGTTCCTGCACCAAAGTCACGGAATCCTCGGGTACCAAACTGAGCGCCACCTTCGCCCATGTCGTTTTGACCAGGCTTAGGTAGTATGTCATCTATGTTCAGCGTTTCGCTTTCGGGTTTTGTCGTTGTGGGCAACTTGCCTGTGATGAGGAATTCTTTGAATTTAGATAATCCTTCATAGAACTTGTCCAATCCTCCACCCTCTTCCACTATGGCTTTTATCTTGTCGTTGAATGCTGATGTAAATTCCACCACTGCTTCACTATTGCTATAAAGTACAGGTGCCAACAGTTCGAATCTGTCTATCTGTAGTCTTGATGCAACTCTATCAAATGTGCTTGTGATGTTTCTTAAATTCTTTATGTTGTCTCCAACAGCGTCTAATTCATCCTGTATTATACTTGGATCTACCGCTGTTCCTATGGCTTCCACCACAGCGTTCAAGGCATCTGCAAACTGTCCTGTTACAAGTCCCGCCTGACCAAATGACTCACTATTGTTCATTACGTCCGCTGATATGGTCTTGATTGCGTTGGAGAACGCCACAGGATCCAAATCTTTTTGGAAAGCCTTTATTGCATCGTTGAACCTTCCATCGGATATAGCGGTCAATTCTTTGCTGGTATCACTGATAGGTGCGCCTAGTCCTACTACTTCTCTGGCCAGTTGTTTAAGGCCTGGTGGCAGTGCGCCGATCGAATCACGCAATATCGTTGCATCCTCCGCCGCCATCTTGGTCAACTGCGATTGGAACACACCGTCCGCGGCCATGGCGGCGTTCTGGTTGTTTAGTTCGTCTACACTTTGGCCAGTCAGTTTACTTAGAATTACTAAATTTTTAGTGTATTCTTTGGTTCCTGCTAAAAGTTGGGACTGTGATAAATTGTTTAGGTTACCCCTTGCCCTTTCTAGCTCTAGGAAAGTAGCTAAGAAGCCCGAAGTGTCATCTAGTGTCAATCCAAATTTTGCGAATTCATTTTCTGTTATATCCCTTAATTTTGATGTCAGTCCCACTATCTGTGGAATACCTTGATCCACTGATCCAAAGAATTTTGCCAGCAGTCCTGAATTGGTTCCGATCAGGTCTGTGAACTTTCCTAATGGTAGTGTGGCATCCGCCGCCGCCCTACGTAGCATCACTATGGAACTTCCAAATGTTGCTCCTGTTTTGGCCAGCTGTGTGAATGATTCAACGTTGGAATCTATCTCCCGAGCCAGTTCCTTTGTAACTTTACCAAGTCCCGGTATGTCTCCAAACCCTGCGTCTATAAAATCCTCCACAGAGCTTATTGATTTAGTGGTGTCTGAAAATGCAAGACCGGTTTTAATGCCTGCAGTTGCAACGCTTATTACTGCGTCCTTTAAAAAGTTTAGAGCCTTGGCCAATAGTGTCATCACGCCCGCTCCTGCTTTCGCAGTCTTTTGGAATTTTTCTAATGAATTTATTGAATCGTCAATCTCTTTGTTTAGTTCTTTGGTAAGTTTACCCCTCTTCTTTAAATCTTCCCTCTGGTCTTCTAGGGCTTTGATGGCCATCTTCCTAACATTGGTTTCTTGTTTGATGGTCTTAGTTCCTTCCATTGCAGACTTGGCAGATCCTCGCAAAACCCGGGTAAGGTCCTTGAGCTCGGAGGTCATGTCTTTGAGTAACTGTTCTAATTCTCTGTCCATATGGTTTTATTTCTTACCTTTTTGTACGCATATAAATATTGACACCTATACGCATTTAGTGTATATTTATGGATACAAAAAACATGGAAAATACTAACCCATTACAGAAGTACTACAGGCAACCGGCCATATACATCAAGTTGCCCAGTGGTGGCAGGTACTATGCCAAGGAGGTGTTCACCCCAACGGAGACAGGAGAGATACCAATATTACCAATGACCGTGAAAGATGAGTTGGCATTCAAGACACCAGACGCTATGATCAACGGGCAATCAACAGTTGACGTGATAAAAAGCTGTGTTCCGAATTTATTAGATCCATGGAAGATGGTTAACTACGACACAGATGCTGTGCTGTTAGCTATAAGGATTGCAACCTATGGTGAAACCATGGATGTAAGCTATCGTGTTCCGGTCACAAACGAAGATCAATCACACACAATCAATTTACCCGCACTGCTTGAGGATTTAGGCAAAGCCGAGATAGTGGACGAGACCACAACAACAACAAACTTCAAGATAACAATAGAACCACTGTCATACAAAACTCTAACTAAAATACAAATTGCAAGATTCGAACAACAGAAGATGTACGGAACAATAGATAATAGCCAAATGACTGATGAGGCAAAGCAATCGGCATTTGCAAAAAGTTTTGAAACATTGAACATGGTCAACTTCTCACTATTAGTTGATTCAATTAAATCTATTACAACTCCAGAAGGCAACACGGTTGTAGACAGATCGCAGATCATAGAATTTTGCAACAACGCAGATGCTAAGACGGTTACGGAAATACAAGCAAAACTTTCCGAGCTTAGAGTACAGGCACAAATCCCGCCTTTAAGGATTAAGTCCTCTGACGATCAGATAAAGAAAGGTGCACCGGCTTCATTTGAAGTGCCGGTAACATTTGATAGCTCAAATTTTTTCGGGTAACCCTACTGACAAAGGGTAACTCTGAAATAGTAAGCTATCTAAAAGACTTCGACAACCAAGTGAAAAATCTAAAACTGGAAACAATGAAGGTGTGCTGGTTTATGCGTGGAGGTATCACATGGCAGGAGGCACTAAACCTGTCTCCAGAAGAGCGTGGGGTGGTGGCGCAACTGGTAAAAGAAAACATGGAAACTACCAAGAAAAGCGGTCAACCTTTCTTCTAAGATATAGTATACTATAATGGTGTTAGAAAATGCAGATAATTAACATTTACATATGTCCGAAAAAGACCTAGTCAAGGAACTTAAATCAGCAATCACAGACATCACTCAAGACCGTGATGATACTCTGATTAAAATGAAGGCCAAGGATAGCCGGAACAAGCAAGTGTTGATTAAACTGGAACACGCTACAGCAGACGTGCAGAGCATGGGCCACAAGATAGGCGAACAGAACAAAACGATAGCCGATTTGCAGGCCAAGTTAGAGACCAAGGAGAAACTTTTAGATGAGGCACTCCAGAAATTGAAGGACATACATGACGACTCAACTCAAAAAACAAACACCCACACAGACGATCCAGACCTGGATTAAGGATTTTGTAACAAGACCCAATCCTGTATTCGGCAACTTACCGCCATGCCCTTTCGCACAGAAGGCCATCGTTGATGGCAAGGTTAAATTCCTTGAGTTGGACGGCATTGGTGAGTTCGGCACAATATTCACACACATATGGGATTTTAACTTTGACAAAAAAGATGTGTTGGTGATCATAGCGGAGCCCGACCAGTTCACGGCCAAGCAGACGGTGGAGATAGCAGACAAGTTGAACTTTGCCTTCATGCCGCGTGATGTTGTTGTGTTAGAGGATCATCCAAAAATTAAAGAGTCCGTAAAAGGCATAAAACTTAACAACGGTCATTTCATATTATTCCTAGTACAGAAGTTAAGCAAGTTGAACAAGTTTTCCAAAATGCTAGAGGTCGGTCCTTATTACAAAAATTGGACCAAAAAATATATTAAATCTGTTAAAAAATTTAGGGAAAGATAATATTACTGTCTTAGTTGTATTTTAACAACTTCAGGATGTGCAATTAGATATTGCACAGCATCGATCACTTTCGAAACTTCCATGCCCTTGTAATTACTCATGCCTGTTTGGAAAGCGGCAGGTTCACATATTTGTATCCTGTGTCCACCAACAGACTTGGTACCCATATCCATGTTCATTTGATTATAATCTGAAACGTACTGTGATAATGATCTTTTTGCGTTTGCGTATATCATGGCTAGGTTTGAGATGCCGGGAAAACTTGTATACTCCGCAGACATAGATCCAATTACAATGTAACGTATGTCTTTTCTTGTTACGGATTCGATTTGGCTCACAATGTCTGTGTAGCACCTATCAATTATTGTTTTGACCCCACCCCTTGCTGTTCCTTGTGTGATGATCACCAAATGGTCATCATCTGTTAGATCTAAAATCTCGCCCGCCCTGGAATTATCTATTGCTTCCACTAAATGATTGGCTAATTGTGTTTTACCTGTGACTATGATAGGCATCATTGTAGTAGAAATCATAATAAGTTTTTATGGTATCTATGTGTTTGGGTGTCTTTAGTAATAAGTTTTCATCACAGAACAGTAATTGACATCCGTCGTCTAATGCTTTTTGGAAAAGGTCAATCCTTTCTTCCACAGGAATTGAGAAATTGTAAATGCTTGGGAAAACTATTCCGGTGTTTTCACGAGAAATAAAATCAAACAACTTTGGCATCCAATCGCAATGATGGAATTCGTTAGTCCATTCCTTGGGCTTGATGCCTTGTGTCCTGCACCAATTCAGAACATATTCTCTGATCATAAAATATGGGGCGGTGCTGATGTATTCGTCGTTGGGGTTAGTGAAAACTAACCAATTCCTATCGTAATCTATATCACTTTTATCTAATTGATCGTATTGGTTGGGTATCCTATAAAATGATCCGGGTTTCCTTCGACCAAAGTCTACGGTTTTGTGTGGCATTCGCACATCAAAACTCATCCTGGTTCTGCCAGTTTCGTTGTTGACATTGCCATGGAGATGTCCCTGTCCGAACAACCAACACTCGCCTACCTTGACATCAATTGGCCATGATACTTTTTCACATTCCGATTGTATTTTATCAATTCCCCATTTTTCATGATGGATTTTATCTATCAACTTATGACTGGTGTCCCAATCTGTCACGTACATGGTGTTGGTGTCATAAGCATCTGTGATGGGTGTCCAAATAGTGTTAGTCCCGTTGTCGTAACCTGTCCAGAACCCGTTATGGAAGTTCAACAACCTGTTGATTTTGGCCTGATCCGGAACTACTATCCTAACACCCGCTGTGTACTGCACAAGATATTCGGATGGGTATCTGTCATTGCCTAGTTTGTCCCTAAAAATCTCTTCCACAAACTTATCCACATCTGCACTGAACTCCTCGGAACGTGTGTAAGATTCTATGTGATGCCTTAATCCTATCAGATCACTAGTTGAGAGAACTTCATGAATTTTGGTAAGGTCTGTGATTTGTGGAAATTTCTCCTGTGCCGCATTCAGGAACTTCTCTGGCCAATTGTATCTGGACAGATCGTACTGCATTTTCTTGTTGTCCCACTTCGGATCAAGGTTCTTAAGGTTATATTTTGAAGTTATGTCCAGCATATTAAATACTATTTTAATTAGTTGTATGGATTTCAGTTACCAAGATATCAGAGTGCTACAGGCCGAGATCAGTTCGGACTGCAACGCCGCCTGTCCACAGTGTCCACGTAACATCTACGGTGGCAAGACAGTTCCTAATTTGCCTATCAAACGGTGGAGGTTGGAAGATTTACCAAAGATGTTTAGGAACAATTTTGTGGCCAATCTTGACTTGGTATATTTTTGCGGCACATACGGAGATCCAATGATGAACCCGCAGGTTACACAGATAGCAGACTGGTTCCGACAACGTAACCCTGCAGTGAAGATAGGTATACACACAAACGGAGGTGTGGGGAGGACAGACACCTACAAGGAATTGGTAAAGGTAGTTGATTTCATCAGTTTCGGTATAGATGGCTTGGACGACACAAACCACTTGTACAGGAGGAAAGTCAAATGGAACCAAGTTATGGAACGTGCAGAAATTTTCATATCAGCAGGAGGTAAGGCAGTATGGGATTTCATTGTGTTTGAACACAATCAGCATCAGGTTGAAAAAGCCAGGACAGTGGCCGCAACACTGGGCTTCTCAGAATTCAATGTCAAGAAAACTTCACGTTTTTTAAATCGTAAACATCAGGTAATGCCGTTTCAGCCAGTGTTAGACAAAAATGGCAACGAGGAATACCGGATATACCCTCCATCAAACAGCAAGTACATCAACAAAGAAGTCACTATGCCAGATAAGGAAACACTACTACAAACTAAAATTTCCTGTAACGCTCAACGTATCAATGAGGTGTACGTTGCGGCCGACGGGATGGTTTTCCCCTGCGGATGGTTACACGATCGTCTGTATGGCCCAGAGGTTGAAAGCACCGAGGATTACGTTAAGATGAAGACCATGCTTCAACAAATTGGTGGCTCACTGCGAGCCAACTGCCAATACAGAGAACTCCAAGACATAGTGGATGGTGATTGGTTCAAGATGATTTCAGACAGTTGGTATAGCAAAGAGAGGTTCGAGCGTTGTTCGGTGTTGTGTGGAGCCTGTGTTAATCCAATTGGTGCACAGAATCAAGACATCAACTACAAAGAGTAGATTCAGCAACAAAGCGTTTGTCGAGACCTGCCAGTATTTCCTGGTTGTGTATCACAATCTCGCCTTGTCGGGTCTGCCAGTTCTTGGTCATCTCCGTGTTCGAAAAAACTGCTTTTAGCCACAACATCTGGTCTATGAGTTTCTCCGGTGTCTCCGCCATGGGCATGTGTGGGCGGAACCCCCTGTCGGACATCAGTTTCCTCTGGTGTGTGTTGCCAGCGTAGATCCATGGTATGCCTGCGGCGATGGGGTACAGCATCTTCTCAGAGTGCAGTGCCGAGTAGTCATCGTTGAAACAGTAGTTGTCCAACACCACGGCCGTCTGGCACGTGAGCATGTAGGGTCTGAGCGTGTGCCAGTTCTGCCCGTGCAGGTACCTCTGCTCGTGGTTGATGGACTTGCCCTGTGCCTCCATGGTCCTGCCCTGTATCTCCGACACTGGTGGTTGTTCTCGGTATATGGGAGTTTGTGTCCCCCTGTCCGTGACCGGTGGCCTGCTGTAGACACTGTTGTCGAGCATGTTGAGGGATTCCATGGCCCTCATCACACGTTCACGATCATGTGACTCAGTGCCGTAGGCCACGTAGAAATCTTTGGTCACCGAGTCCCCGCCGTGGTGGTAGTGCCTGTGCTGGGCCTGTGCCTTCTGCAAGGCCTCGATGTGCTGTGGCAACCAGGGATCGTGGGTGATGTGTGTGCAGTGTGGACTGGACAGCACTGGCCATCCCTCGGGTATGTGACTGCGTGTGACCACGTGGTACGGTCCTCCATGTTCTATGGCGTTGACAGCCTCCACCAGCGGTCGCCATTCCGTCAGCCTCACGAACTCGTCCAGCACCACACCTCCGTGCTGTCTTATGTCCGCAATCATCCTGTCCGTGTCTGGCTTGTTGTCCTGTAGGTAGTGGGGGAAGCCCTCCACCAGGCTTTGGTACTGCGACTGCATGGGCTAATGGTCTCCCTTGATCAGCGTGATGTCGCCGATGTCACGCAGTGTGTCTATCTTTGAGTCCCTCCTGCACAATCTCTTGTACTGCTTCTTGTTGGTGCTCCACTCCGTACCTGTCCACCACTCGAACCCGCGATAGTTGGCCTTGTACTCCGATGACAGCTCGTAGCCGGATCCCATGTAGAAATACCTCACGTAGTTGTTGGAGGCCCACTCGATCTCCATGTCCAGTGTGATGTCTGATATGGGTATGGTGTTGGCGTGTATCACGCTCTCCAGTCCAGCGAGGTCCTGTGAGTCGAAGGTGTCTATGGTGCTGTAGTTGTCCTCTTGGTATCTGTATCTCTTCTGCTTGGTGAATCCCACTATGTTGTCAGCGGTGTCTATGTAGAATATCATGAACTGGTCACGCTTGTGGTAGTGGGCAAAGGGATCGTAGTCCGCGCCAAAATTTTTCCGCTTCATGTACTGCTTGTATATGTGCGGCAGGCTCAACAGCCTCACCATCTCGGATGCGTCTATGACCTTGATGCCGATCTCTTTCCCTAGGTGCGTGTGTTTTTTGTAGCGTGGCCTGTACAGGTCTATGTTTATGCGTGTGCTACGTGACTGGTAGAACACCTCCTTGTCCATCACTGGATGGTCAAGTGCCAGCCAGCCCCTGTCTATGGCTTCCGCTTCCTCGTCCTCGTGTACAAGCGCCATGGGTTTGCATATCACTAGATCCTGTTGTTCCTGTTTGCCGAGGGTGTGATCAAATATCAGTTCCATTGTGTATTACTTAATGATGTGTCAGAGACGGCTAACGCCATCTGAAACTTCGCTTACGCTCGTTTCCTTTTCTAGATTTACGCTTTACGCAGTAGTAAGAATTTACGGAATGACGCATTTATGCGTCCCCTGTGGTAGATGAGCAGTCACAATTCGGCTATTTCTAGCCGAACCGACTTGAACCCTGTGGTGAGTTCGCAGTCACTATACATCGCTACCGTAGTCGGGCGGTTGTGCTGTACCCGTTAGCTCATTCATTACAACGCGAGCCCGTCAAACCCTTGCATAATAGTTCTTGGCGGACCTGGGGATTAACTTTTTCTAATTGCCCCATCATTTTTTGCTGTTTGCATCTAAGGATTCACCTGTCGCTTGTTAGCCGCATTTCCTTGCTCACTGGTTGCGATGCTATGTTTGCCTATTGGAATTTTTAAAAGAAATTGTAGTTTGCCTATCGCACTTGTTTATATGAGTTTTAATTTTAGGTCAATCTTTTTGGCTTTAAATACCGTCATGCTCTGGACATATCAAGGAAATGAAATTACCAACATGCCGGAAGATGTTGTTGGATTTGTTTATCTCATAACAAACACAACCAACGGTAGGATGTACATAGGTAAGAAACTTGCCAGATTCAAAAGGTCCAGACCGCCATTGAAAGGCAGGAAGAACAAGCGTAGGTACAAAGTCGACTCTGATTGGCAGGACTACTATGGTTCCAGCGATGACCTAACAATTGATGTGAACAAGCTGGGTAAACACAAATTTAAGAGAGAAATACTGTTCTACTGCAAGTCAAAAGCGGAACTGTCCTACGTTGAAGCACGTGAACAGTTTGCACGTAAGGTTCTAGAATCAAATGACTACTACAATGGACATATCCGTGTGAGGGTTCACGGCAAGGGCATATTGAAATGAAATACGGATATATGATGTATGACTGCACAATAGATGAAATGCAAAAACACAAAGCGGATTGCTATGATTTAAAGAAAGAATCTGATCCCGCAAGTATCTTTGGCTACTACAAATTCGCCAACGTTCAAGATGCTGTCGAGAGGATCAACAGCCTGTACGTGCCTATGGAACATGGTGATATACCACACGTGGAATGGCAACTAGATGAGTCGGGTACACTGTTGATAAAAGAGATCACGTTCGACAAACCCGAAGATCAAACGTTGTACCAAGATGCGGTTGAACGGGCATGGGCTCTCGGAGGACACCTGGATGTCCGTGTGCAACAAATTTTTTATGACTAACAACCAGACTATATTATTAGATAGGGCAACATACAATATCACAAGTGCATCACTGATAGAAAGTGATACCAAAGTCCTTAATTTAATATTCTCAGATTTCACGGAGCCAGCAAACTTCACATTGATAGGTAAAAGCATGGAATGGAAACCGTTGATATGGATGCAGTTCGAAAAAGAGAGGATCAAGCGTTTAGAGTGTCTACGAATAATAAATTGTGAAGGCACACTGCAGGACGCATTCAAGCAAAAAGTAAAAGGTATATTTCAGCACTTGGATATTGAATTCATTGATGTGAAACACCTAGGCAACTGGATGTTCAATCAGGAGTGTAAAAATGTAAAGGACAGTGTTGTTGCACAGGATAGGATAAAAAGTGTTACCTACTCTGCCGGCACGATGAGACTCAATAGATATGTGTTGTTGGGGTGGTGCCAACAGAACCAACTACATGACGTGGGCCGTCCAGCTATGTCCAAAAATCAACTTCGCATGTTCAACAACGAATACTCTAGACTAGCAGGCACACAGTTTGACATGCATTATGACGCCAAAGCCAACAGGTTTTTTGGCGATGTAGGACAGGATGCTTTCAACTTGAAATATTGTCAAGTGCTCGGGGGTTCACACATAAACTTTGTGGCCCATCCACCGGACTATGGTCTAAGACACGGTGCATTTGATGAGAAACTTTGGTACACGTTGATATGTAAGACTGTGCCTTTCTTTATTGGTAATGTCAGCGAAAATGATAATTTGAAAATGTATGGTTTCGAATCCTACGTAGGGTTCGACTATTCTGCGGACTCCATATCCAATCCCATCGAACGTTGGTTAAAACTTCTAGATGACAACAAGCGTTTTTTCATAGACATAGATGAATCTAAAAAAATACATGATCTGAATAAGGATATAATTGAACACAACTATGATAGGTTGTCCAACACAGACTGGAAAAAAGTTGCAAACGATGACCTTGCTGGTTCCCCCGACCATGTGCAAGAAGTTTTAAAGTACGGTGCACCAGACCTGTACTCCCTACTTTCTTAGCCAAAAAAAACCCCCGACTGGAAGCCGAGGGTTCTAAACTTATAAATGTTAAAGAAAATTACGCCGCTGTTTTTGCCGCGTTCTTAACTTCTTGTATTTCTTTTCTTCTTGCTTTGATCAGCTTTGATAATTCTGCTAATGCTTTTCTGGCTCTTGTTGCCGAAGCTTTCACGCCCTTATCAACGAACTTACCGTTCTCTTCTGAGTAAGTTTGGATTGCTGTCATGATCGAATCATGTGTTTCATTTGACATATGTTTTTTCTCCTTCTATTATCGTACGATATAATTAATTAACATATGTTTAATTTAAGCACACAAGATGTGGTTTTGTCAATTGAAAATACACCTTTGGTAAATTTAGATGGAATACTTTACCAAGAGTACAATAATTTTTTTGGTAAAGATATGCTTGAGGAGTTATTGGATATAAATTTTGCCAATAAAAATTTAGTCAAGTTGGAGAAACATGAAAATTTTCCACGACTTATGTTGGAGTACCAAGACATCACAATGAAAAAATTAAAAGTTTTCTTTATGGACGAAAAAATAAAAAGTGCCCTTGAAAGGAAGTTTGACACCACCTTAAAATTTGACAGCGTTGATTTTTGGATTGACGACAAAGGTTATAGTCTTAAGCCACACACAGACGATGACAGGATCAAACTAGCAATTCAGATATATCTGGGCAATGATAACATTGGCACGTCATTGTTTGGTTTGGAGAACACAAGTATCAAAACATTCGAGTACAAAGAAAATTCAGGATATGCACTGTTGAACAACAGCGTCAGCAGGCATGGGACACAAGGTAGGAGTGAAAAAGGTAATCGTAAAAGTGTTTACGTGAGGTATGGATAATTTAACAATTCAAGATCTGGATACCCAACTGTTTCCTTTGCAAGATTCATATCTAGCAGAGTTAAAGGACAGTTGGTACACACAACCACAGAAGGACATCGAACATGAAACATTTGTTGCAAAAGCCGACGAATGGTTTAGAAGTACTAAAATTAATAATGTCCAGGGGTGGAATAAGTTTCCTTGTATTGACGTCATAATGGGGTGTACACACTTCATAGAGAGTCTGGCCAGTAAACACAAATGGAACATACAGATACTAGGAAGAGAGTACGCTTACTACAGTGTTATGGGTAAGCAGTCCACAAAGCAGGGAGAACTTGTGCCTGGTGTTCCTTTGATAGTCTCGATGCCAAACTACTTCTATGGCAATAGGCCAGATTGGGAAATGGTATTAAATGAATGTGAAGCAAAAGGAATAGATATTCATATAGACTGTGCGTGGATCACGGCCGCAAAGGATTGGAGTTTCGATTTTGATCATCCTAACATCAAATCATTTGCAATGAGTATGTCCAAGTATAATTTTACCTGGAATAGGATAGGACTGAGATGGTCAAGACAACGTAGCATGGACTCATGCACATTGATAAGTGCCCAGCGTAAGTACAATGAACTTACAACAGCATGTGGATCTTTCATGATGGATAATCTCCCTAGGGACTACGGTTGGAACACATATGGTGAAAAAAATAAAGAGATTGCTAAAAAACTAGGAATGGATCAGACTATGTTTTTCTATACCTTAAAAGATAAGGATAAACTTTATTCGGTTGGTAGGATTTTAGGACGATAGCAAATATCCCATTGGCTTTTGAAATTTTGATCCTCTTCGTAGCCAACACTTGCTAGTATCTCGTCAATCAACAACTTGTCAGGTTCCGCTTCAACAGTGCATATTTTTGGTCTGCTATTTTTTAACATCTTCATTCCACTCTTGATGACCCGTGCATTGTCAGTCGCACAGTCTATTTTTACAATATCTACTTTAAGTTTGTTGTTGTTAAGCCACCATGTGTCCAACTGTTCCGTCTGGACCTCGATGTACTCTTTGCCACCCTTGACAAAATCAAGTCGGCTCCTGCCAGGTTCGTCGTGTATGTGAAACTGTTCAGTGCCGTCCTTTAGTGAAACTGCTTTGCATCTTGGCTTGAGGTTCTTTAATTTATAGTGTCCTATGCCTTTTTTGAATATGATAGGGTCGGGCTCCCAACTGATGACTTCACCGGTGCCTCGCAGATGTTTCAACATTATCCACGACATTCTGCCAGTGTTGGCGCCTATGTCTAAGCATCTGTCACCGGCCTTGATGTTATTTGCATATAATTGATTTAATTCTTTAGCACCGTTGTCTGGCATGTTACACTATTATATCTACGTCATTCGCGTAGTTTGTAAAACCATTTTCTTTGACAACTTTTAGCACACTGTTTACTCTGCTCACCAATTCATCTTTGTGGGATATTAGGAAAATATTTTTTTTCTGAGTCCTGCTCATATCTTTCAATACTGCCATCGAGCTCTCAACACCCGAAATATCCATACCAGCGTCCACCAGTTCGTCAATGAACAACAAGTTGATCTGTTGATAAAGGCTCTCCCACACATCTCGGAATGCCCAACTTAGACTTAATATCAACCTGTTTCTTTCACCCCTACTTAAATTATCGAAGTCCAGTTCCCTGCCCAGTTCCTCGATACGCACACTCAGATCCGATTGGAAAGTCACCGTGTGTGGCAGTTTCACTTTGCCCAGGAAGTATGCGAGTCTCTGGTTCAAGTATGTTAAGTTTTGTTCTATGATCCTTGTTCTTATGAAAGAATCTTTTGCAGTCAACAATTTATACAAGAAGTCTTGGTGTCTGTGTAGGTCTTCCATTTCGTTGGCTTTCTCATAGTCGACATCCTGTATGGCAGACTTCTTCATTTCTGCTATCTGCTCCGCGTATGTGTCTTCTTTGTTTTCGGTCTGATCTAACTGCCTCTTAAGATCCTGCAGTGAACTTTTATGATTGTACGCCTCGTCGATTGTGTCATAGTACGTGTCCGGTATTTGTCCTAAATCTCCCACTTCATCTATGCCCTCTTGTATTTTTGCAAGATCCGTTTTAAGTTTTGTAACGTACTCTGTTGATTCCGTAAGTTGTGCCTTTAGTTTTCCAACCAGGTGCTCGTGTTTATCATCGTGCAGTTCTTGTTCACACGTAGGACATTTTTGTTGTTTAGTGTATTCTAGGTCTGCTTCAGTTTTTGTCACTGTGCTTTCTGCTTTGGTCAGCGAGTTTTCATGATATGCTTTTTCTTTTTCCAAACCTCTCAGTGCTGTTTGCATCTCGTTGTGCTTCTGTAATTTTTTGTGTTTGGCAATCTCTATCTCACTGTCTACCTTCTCCAATTCTGCTATTGCTTCTTGGAAACTTTTTACATCGTCCTGCTTCTGCTTGGACCAAGCGTTTGATCTGATCTGTAGGCTTTCAATGGATTCCTGTATCTTCTCATTTGATGCCACTCTGGCATCTATTTTCAATTTCTCCTCAGTAAGCATCTGCTTTGTCGCTTTCTGTTTTTCACGTAATAAATCTGCCTTCTGTGACAACAGTGTGATACCCAACAACTGTTCAATTATTTCACGCTGTTCTGCCTGCTTTGTTGACAAGAACGGTTGTGTGTATGTGTTCAATGCAATTATGTTTTTAAACATAGAATGGGTCATGCCCATCAATTTGTTTATTTCTATTTGTGTTTCTCTGTTCTCACCTTGTGCTTCGTTGCTTTCCGTATTTTGTTCAATGTTGTTTGCATAGAATTTAAATATTTGTGGTTTTCTTCCTCTTTCGATAGTGTACTCGACATTATTCTTTACAAACTTAACACCAACCAACATTCCTTTTTCGTTGGTTTTGTTTACGAGATTATCTCTTCTAATGTTAGTTAATGCCTCGCCAAAGAACACGTAACTCAATGCGTTTATAATCGTTGTCTTTCCAGTACCGTTTCTCGCACCTGCATCATCACCACCTAAGTCCATGTTCTCACCAATTACAAGAACAAGGCTTTTGTTAGAGAAGTCTATTGCCTGGGCCTGATTCCCCACACTCATAAAGTTCTTTACTGTAAGTTCTTTAATCGTTAACATTTTTTTTCCTACGTTTCTTTTTGCCTAATTTTTCTATTGCTTCGTACACTTCAGGTGGTGTTGAAAGTGTGTGTTGCTCAACCCATCTCTTGTATCCCTTCAACCATTCTTCCTGTGTGACGGGTTTGGACATGTGATCCAACAATGATTTTTCGGTGAGCGGTTCCTCGAGATCACCCTTTAAAACTTTTATCAATCTTCTTTTACTAATTCGTGACATCTAGATCGTTGTAAATTGCTGTTAATACGTTTTTGTCATAGACTTCTGAATCCACACCCTGCAACTGTTTGACAACTATTTGATCCACACTGTCAAACTTCTGCACTTCCACCAATGGTTGTCGTGCGTTGTCCACCTGCTCTGGTATCAGTTGTAGTTCTCGGAGTTGATATTTGTCTATGAACGTTTCTCTAACGAAGTTCGCTTCTTCGTAACTAATTTTTATATCTAGTGTTACCCGCACATACATTTTTGGTTTCAGGTACTTGTCTGGATCTTCTAGTAGTTCAGACACTTTAATAGTGATGTATCTCGGCATATCTGGCCAATTGATATATTTAGGTTTGCCGCCCATTTCTATAATCATCATGCCTCGGTCATCGTCCCAGGCATCTGCATAGTTGTGTGGAAATGCGTTGCCCATGTAAGTGACGTTCTTCATTACTTGTCTTTTATGGAAGTGTCCTGAGAACACTTGTCCACAGTTGGCAAAATGATCCGTCTGTATTCCTCCAACGTCTGGCATCTCCACCATTGCGTTCATTTTGAAATACGGCAGTTCAAAGTGTCCAAACACATACTGTTGTTTCATCTTTTGTATTTTTTTATATTCATCACCTACTATCCATGGGATAATTGCAACATCGTCTTCGACAAGCCATTCGTTAACAAGATGTATGTTTGGTATGTTTCTTATGAACTCCATGGAATTGATTTCCCTTTTTTCTCTGTAGAATAAATCGTGGTTACCCATGATAACATAAACTTTTTCAAATGCCGCACCCAGTCTTTCCATGTTGGAAACTGTGTAGTTCATTGTGGATACATTCGTTGAAGATCTATGATGATGCCAGTCGCCCAGGAATATACAGGTCTCACAACCTTCTGCCTTCGCTTGTGATATGAACCATTTTACGAAATCCTCACAGTCATCGTTGTGTATCCTAGAATTACCCTTCATGCCGAAGTGTATGTCCGTGAAACAGGCTACCTTTTTAAAGAATGCCATTGATTACCATTTCTTCTTAACGATTGGTTTATGATTAGTCATGTCTATCTTGTTCTTAAACTTGACGTCTTCAAAATCATCTGAATCTAGTTTGCCTTTTTTCTTCAACACTTTGTTTAATTTTTTCAAAGTTGTCTTGTTGACTTCATGCACGTCGCCGTGAGCGGTCTTCATTCTTTTTTTGTACGAAGGGCCAGTGCTTTCATTCTCGTTCTGCCTAGTGAAGCTTGGCATCATGCCGTTGTATTCCAGCAAGTCGTCACGTATCGATTGATTTTTCTTTTCTATGTTCAATATTCTGGTGAAACTGTTTGTGATTGCCGCCGTGTAGTATGCGAACGGATTGTCCGACTTTGATTCATCGAACTGTAGTCCTATCTGACTCAATTGCATCAGCGCCTGTGACTGCATCTCGTCATTGTATGTGTAACCTCTCCAGTTTGCCCTTGTGCCATAACGTTCACACAATTTCATGTACATCATGGCCAACTGGTTTGTCATCTTGCCATGGTCCACGCTGAAGTGTCCGTTGCTCATTCCGCCAATCCAATGACTCTTGCCCACGCAGATTAGTTTGCTATTCTTGTCAAATTTGTAATGTTGGAATGGGGGAAAGTTGACCTTGGAGTGATGGTCCGCAGTGCTTTTTGGATTTTTCTTCCTTTCGTTGTCCATTGGTACGTGGTCGAACATCATTACCCTGAACACTAGATCTGTTTTCTCTATCTTTCTTGGACTCACTGTGTAGTCCGCCAATTTTATCTTTTTAAGTCCTGCTTCCTTGGCCTGTTCCCATGCTTCTTGTGTTAGCCTCTTTGCCTTGGCCTTACGTGCCTGTGCCACAGCACTGGCGTTGACCTTCTTCAGATTGGGTACAATTAAATCATACCGTGCGTCCTCCGGCGTAACATATGAGCAGTAGGTGTTCTTGCTGGCGTGTATTTGTGCCAACAGATCTCGGTTATTTAGGTACTTGACTCTCTTCATAAATTCCTTCTCTGTATATAATGTAAAGTGACCACAAACAGGTCTGTTGAATCGTGCCGTATGGTGAATTAAGTGCGCCTAGAATAATGCCTATAAATATAGTTAAAGTATACGAAATTTTACAAAGGAAAGCAACCATTTAAATGGCATTTGGAGAAATAGGTAAGATAGTAAAGAACGTGGGATCGGGGATATTTAACAGGACCCTGGGGAGGCTCACCGGTGCAGGTATTTCTACTGACAGTAGGATAGTGCAGGCTCGAGCAAAATGGTCTGGACGTAGCGACAAGAAAGATTGGCGTGTAAGACTGGAAGTGCCAGATGGACCGCTGACCAAGTTCTTTGACTTTGAGAACAATCCATTGATGAAACCCTTGGCCTCGTCACGAGGCATATTTTGGCCCCTAACTCCTGCAGTTGTAATACAACATTCAGCGAACTATAATGCCATGGATCAGGTACACAGCAACTTTCCACACCAGGCATACCAAAATTCACAGGTCGATTCATTGAACATCATTGGAGAATATCCTGTACAGAACTCGGAGGACGCCAAGCATTGGATCGCAACTGTAAACTTTCTAAGGACTGCTACAAAAATGTTTTTTGGTAGAGAGGGAGGCATAGAAGGATTGAAAGGCAATCCACCGCCAATCATGCACTTGTTTGGTTATGGTGATCATATGTTTAATAGGGTACCTGTAGTTATAAACACATTCAACGTAGAACTTAGACCAGGGATCGACTACATATCAACAAAACAGTCACAGACGGGATATGGGCAAGGGAGAGTAGACCCAACATTAGCGGCCGCTGTGGAGGCTGGCGAAAATCAATCATGGGCACCTACGCTGTCAAATATATCTGTGTTAGTGACACCAATATACAGCAGAGATTCAATTAAGAACTTCTCAATGAAAAAATTTGTAAGAGGTGAATTGAACGGTAAGGGCAATGAGGTAGGATTCATCTAATGGCCAAGTATTCGAACACATCTCCTTATTTTGAAACTGAAGAAATTGCAGACTACTTAGACATCCTGAATCCAAGAACTATAACCGCAGAGCAAGATGACCCAAGTTACACAATCGAAAGAACTTACGCATACAGACCAGATCTATTGGCCTTTGACCTTTATGGTACGCCAAGACTCTGGTGGGTTTTTGCTCAAAGAAATCCTGACCAGATCGAAGATCCTATCTATGACTTTAAACCAGGAGTGACAGTTCAGTTACCCAAGAAAGAGAACCTACTTAAAGACATAGGAATTTAGTCATGGCAACCGATTCATATACATACGCGGCCAACGCCAGGAAGCGTAGCATAAATCAACTTCCTATCACTCCAGACCCTAATGTGTTGCATCAGTTTGCATCATATAATACACTGTTTACATTGTCAGCACTGAGTACACAGGAGTTGCGAAATCCTAAAACGTTTTTCCAAGGCAAGCCGCATGACATAATTGCTCGTAGTGGTGGCATATCGGACGCCAACTTCTCGAGCCACACGGAGGCATCAGCCAACAACAGGGAAAGTCGTAGAGATCCCACTAATGAATTTAACAAGACAGTAGACAAGGGAAGGGTAGGAGCGTCACTAGGACAGGCTTCCAGGACCTTTAAAAGAGACCATGATTTGTATTTTAGAAATGTTGAACTTACATCTGTACCAGGATTCAATGAAAAAAGACGGTTAACCAGTGTGACAAATATTACTATGGAGCTAGTAGAGCCTTCAGGGATCACATTATTAGATAAAATAAAGGCCGCGGCGGCCAACAACGGTTTCCTAGATCACCTAGATGCACCCTACATGCTTACCATAGAATTCGTAGGCTTTGATGAAAATGGCCAATCGATAAAAGAAAAATCGGATTTTATTAAAAGGGTCATTCCTGTTAAATTGATTACCATGGACATCGATGTGAATCAAGGCGGATCCTACTATAACATTAAGGCAATACCATATAATGAGTTTGGATTCACAAACAATTTTATGTATCCTAGGACAAGTGGAAGTTTGAAATCCACTAATCGAACATTTAAAGATGCCGTAGTTGATCTACAAAACATTTTGAACGATCAAAATGAGCAGGAGAAGGATAGCAAATTCAACCAATATCCTGACAAATATGAAATTTCCATCAGCGAAGATCTAGACCCGGAACAACAACTTGCATATGAACTACTGCAACAGGCAGACATGACCCAGACAAATGTTAATCAGGCGCCCGGGGAAGAAGCATTTGAGATGACATTCATAAAATTTTCGTCCGCTGTTGGTATACCTATGCTTTTAGAAAATTTAATGAAGACCCATCCTAAGTACGGGGCCGTAAGTTTTGATAAATGGAGCGAGGCGGTGTCCAAAAAAGGATCTGATAAGTTTGATCCTAACGATGGCTTGTCTACATATTTTAAATATTTTAGAATACGAACTAGTGTTGAGCCTACTCTCGACTTTGACGAGATTCGACAAACTAATCGGAAGATAATAAAAATTGTGGTGGAACCATACTACATCAGTGCATACAATTTGGCAACTGCCGGCATCCACCAGGATAGAAATTACCAAACCTACGTGGCCAAAGCATACAATTACATCTTTACAGGTGATAATGTTGACATTCAAAACCTAGACATAAACTATAAGGTTGCATACTATCAATCAAGGCTGAAAGATCTTGAAGCCAATGATGCCAGGACGTTTGAAACTAGTAATGATGCCACTACAGAAGAGACAGGTACTCCTACTAATAGGACTCGACCAGATAATATGCCGGATCATTTAACACTTTTGCCCCTCAAGAGTGAAGTGTCTTTATACAAATCTAGCACAGATGGCAGAACAGGAAAGGGCGATAACAGAGTAGATGCATTTTTTGATGCCATTACAAACCCACAGGCAGACATGGTAGTAATAAACATGGAAATTTTAGGAGACCCTGCATGGCTTGGGCAGAGCCAATTCATCCCAGCAACACCTGTAAATTCAAATGGTAGCTCAATTGATAATAACCTAGAATTTTTCAGAGGAGGCGAAAAAACCAACATTTGGAATCCAAAACTTCGTTGTTACAATTATGATGTGGCGGAGCCGGTGACCAACTTGACATTTAAGACACCGCAGGATTTCAATGACATGACAGGTGTTTACGAAATATCGAACGATCAACGGCAGGTGTTTTCCGGTCTGTACAAGGTGGTACAGGTGGCCCATAGCTTCACTGATGGAAAATTCACACAGAATCTTACCATGGTACGTTTCAATAATCAAGATAAGTCAGTTACAAAAACCTTAAATGAAAAAATTGTTAAGAAAAACAATGTTATAACTAGTGTCAAGAACCCAATCCAGCTCTCACGTGAAAATGAGAACATTTGGAGTATTAGGGAAGATGATAGGATGGCGTAATGGCAGGTAAGGACTATTTAAAAGGACACTCTTCAACAAGCAAGGCACCAGGAGGTGACAAGTCGTGGATGGGCGGAGAGCCCGGTCCATACATAGCCATAGTAAAGAATAATGTTGATCCATTAAGGATGGGCAGACTGCAGGTAAACATTCCTGCTTTGAGTAAGACAGCAAATCCTATAAGCAGTAACCTATTTACATGTGAATATCTTTCGCCTTTTTATGGCGCCAAGGATGTAAGGTATAACATCGGAGGATCTACGAAATACCAAGACAGTCAACACAGTTATGGTTTCTGGGCAGTGCCACCCGACATTGGTACTAGGGTGCTTGTGATATTTGCAGAAGGCAAATTAGAACAGGCATTCTGGATAGGTTGTTTACAAGATCCTGTTACCAACCATATGGTGCCAGGTATAGCGGCCAGCACAAAAACACATGACAGTTTGGATGGGACATTCACTGGTCCGGATGCAGGTTTCCAAAAAGACAAGCAATCAACGTATGGAACAAAAAATGTACCGGCGGGAGAAGTAAACAGAACAAGTGCTGGAATCAATCCCGCAACCAATTATGATAATATTAATAAACCTATCCATCCATTTGCTAATGTACTTGCCGATCAAGGACTATCGGGTGATGAGATTAGAGGTACCACTACTAGTTCTGCTAGAAGGGAAACTCCGAGTAATGTGTTTGGCATAAGCACACCTGGCCCTAAGGACACAGATTCGACCAGGCAATTGGTTGGAGTCAAAAACTCGCAACGACAAGACTATGTAGCAAGGAAAATAGGACACACCTTTGTGCTTGACGATGGAGATGTGGAAGGAAACAATCAACTTACAAGATTAAGGACGGCATCAGGTCATCAATTATTGATGCACGACACCGAAGGTGTTGTTTATCTTGCAAACGGATCAGGCAAGGCATTTATAGAGATGGACAAGAATGGAAAGATCAGCATATATTCAGACAAGGGAATAGACATACGGGCAGAGGGAGATTTTAATCTACACGCAGATGATAATATAAACTTCCATGCAGGAAAGAAAATTAAATTCACCGCTGAAGAGAACTTAGTGCTCAACGCAGAGAAATATGTTTACGTTATGGGTGAGTCTGGAATATTAAGTGCCTCACAGAAAGGCAGTGTAAGGAACTTTGCTAGGGATGGTATAACTTCCCACACCAAAGGTATACAGTTCCACAGTGCAGACGGTAGGATCGATCTAGCGAGTGGTAGTCAGGTTCATCTAAATTCAGTTGGTCCAAGATCTAACATGGGACCTGGTTGGTTAAAACCAACTAGCGTAAAAGTCGGAATACAGGAAACAAAAAAACAAGATGTTATTGCACAACAACCTATTTTAAACGGAAAACCAAACTACGAGAAAGTTAAGGTAAAAACAACTGTAGGAGGCTTTGTGACACATGAGCCTTACACAAGACCGGCGGGTGGCAGAGAGCGAGACGACATAGCGTAAATATAGTATATGGCATACGGAGATTCAGGATCAGGTTCAGGAGCAGGTGGCTTATCAAACAAGTCTGTAACCTTCAAGGGTTTCAGTTCACGTGCCGACAAGAAGAACTTCAAACTGTATGACTTTGAGGTTGCCAAGCAGGACCTCATCAACAGATTAAGCATACGTAAGGGCGAGAGGGTCGAGAACCCTGAATTCGGCACTATAATATATGATGCCATATTCGAACCATTCACAGAACAACTTAAAGACGCCATTGTTGAGGATGTTACTGCCAATCTTAATGCTGATCCACGTATTGCAACAGAAGAGATATTGGTAACAGAAGCGGACAAGGGCATAGCCATACAGGCCACTATTACATATGTTCCGCTTAACATTACAGAGAAATTGAGATTCAATTTTGACGAAAACTCACTATTGCGTCTATCTTAATATACGCACATTTCCTAACACATAAATACCGTTGTATACACAATGGCCACAACAGATAGACAGAACAGATTACTAGTAGCGGAAGATTGGAGAAAGATCTACCAGGCATTCCAACAGGCGGATTTCAAATCTTACGATTTTGAGACACTGAGAAGGACTATGGTTGCCTATCTCCGTGAGAACTACCCAGACGATTTCAACGATTTTGTAGAGAGTTCGGAGTACGTGGCACTTATAGATCTGATAGCATACATATCGCAGGCCCTATCTTTTAGGGTTGATTTAAACGCTAGGGAGAATTTCCTTGAAACTGCGGAAAGAAGAAATTCAGTATTAAGATTAGCACGGCTAATCAACTACAATGCCAAGAGAAACAAACCTGCAACAGGACTATTGAAGATAGATAGTATATCCACATCACAAGATGTGCTAGACAGTTCTGGAACGAATTTAGCAAATTCAAATATCATATGGAATGATTCCGCAAACGCCAACTACAGAGAGCAGTTTACTGCTATTTTGAATGCGGCAAACCAAACCGGACAACTGTTTGGCAATCCAAGAGAGTCTGGGAAAATAGGCGGCATAAACACGGAAGTCTACACATTAAGTTCTAACCAGTTGGATCTGCCTGTATTTAATTTTACTAAAGGTGTCGGAGGCATAAGCAGAAATTTTGAGATTGTTTCAAGCACTATCACAGATTCAGATTCTATATATGAGTCATCACCTGTGCCAGGAACAGGACTGACATACACATACAGAACAGACGGTGCTGGTGACAGTTCAAACAACACAGGATTCTTTTTTCTTTTTAAACAAGGAACATTAGAGCAAACAGACTTTACTGTTGATACATCAGTAACAAACTACGTAAAAAGTTTAGAAACAACAAATATTAACGACTCGGATATTTGGCTATACAAATTAGATCAGTTTGGACAGATATTGAACTTGTGGTCTAAGGTTCCGTCATTAGCTGGAAACAATGCAATTTATAATTCATTGTCCAAAGCGGAGCGAAATACCTACAATGTAGTGACTAAGAATAACGACGCTATAGACTTTGTATTTGGTGATGGCAACTTCTCGAACATACCACTAGGCAGTTTCAGGACCTACTATAGGGTCAGCGACAATGCCAAGTTTGCTATACAACCAGCCGACATGCAGAATGTACAGTTGACCGTGCCTTATACTGATGCCAACGGTGCTCAGCAGTCGTTAACCTTGAGTATAAGTTTAAAGGCAAGTGTCTACAATTCAGCGGCGACAGAATCCAACGAATCAATTAAGGAAAAAGCATCGCAGGTTTATTATTCACAGAACAGGATGATAACCGCTGAGGACTACCAAGTGGTTCCCTTGTCTGCATCACAGGAGATTGTTAAAGTGAGATCCGTAAACAGGTCAGCCTCAGGCATAAGCAGAGCCAAAGAAATTTTAGATCCAACAGGTGCTTATTCAAACGTCAGTGTGTTTGCAGAGGATGGAATACTTTACAGGGAAGAATCAACACAACAGTTTACTTTTACTTTCAACAACAGGAGTGACATACAGTCTACAATAGATACATCTGTGGAAGCCAAGTTAAAGGAAGCATACGCAAGGCAATTTTATTATTTAAAATACGCTACAAAAGATGTCAGCACTCTTACTGCAACATGGAATTCAACGACAACTTCCACTAACACCAATACTGGATACTTCACATCAGGTGGTGCATTAGTAATAGGTGACTCGGCCACTTCCAACTTAAAGTATGCCAAACCCGGAGCATTGGTCAAGTTCACTTCCCCAGACACTAGAAAGTTCTTAAACGGGACTTTGGTTACTTCAACAACGGACAATGCAGAGGATAGACTATGGGCCAAGATAGGAGCGGTCGTGCTAGATGGTGCCAACAGTGGATTGGGAAATTTAGAATCAGGCGTAGGTCCTGTGACTTTGAACAACATAGTTCCAAATGGTTCCGTGATAAATGCAATTATCCCTAACCTTACCACGTCATTTTCAGCAACACTTGAAGCAGATATTATAGCTAGAATTGAAGCGTATGAAGAATTTGGACTTAGATACGACATTGATACAGAAACATGGAAGGTAATAACTTCAACTAACTTATCGGCTAGCACAGTTTTTAGCCTCGGTAATCAAGGTAGCACAGCAGGAACAAACGCAGACGCCAGTTGGTGGTTCAAGTTCACGAATGACGGAAACACTTACACAGTGCAGTTCAGAAAATTAGATTACATCTTTGAATCAGAATCGCAGAACAAGTTTCATTATGACCTTGAGGAAAAAATTTATGATTATAAAACTGGTAAGAGCGTAAAAGACACAGTAAAAATATTAAAGACCAACAGCATTGTTTCATCAGGTAATAGTATTGGTTACCCATTAACTTGGCAAGTTGTGGACACAGTAACGGAATCAGACGGATTCCAGGACAACAGGAAAGTTAAAGTTGGTTTCTTTGATGATGACGATGACGGGGTAGTTGACAATCCTGAACTGTTCGACATTATAATTGAACCAACTGTCTCAGAATCAACTAAATTTGTGTTCTCTGAAAAATATCTTTCTTATGACAAAATAGAACGATATAAACCATACGCTTCCTCTAATTTTGTTGTGAGCCAAAATGAGGCAGATATTAATCTTAGCACTGGAAATTACACAGACGGCCAATTATTTTATTTTTATGACGAGGATGAAGATGTAGTTAAAAAATACAGTTCCACTACAAATACACTTACAACTAGCACTGACTACATAGCAAGGAAAGGCAGAGGTAGTATAAGTTTCCAATACAAACATCATGCAGGGCAGGAAACCAGGATTGATCCCAGCGTTTCCAACATAGTAGATGTATATCTTTTAGAAAGGACGTATGATAATCTATACAGGATCTATCTGCAAGACGGTGGTACTAAACCAGACACGTCAACTGCGGATCAGTTAAGGATAAGTTATTCAGGGACACTAAATCCTCTGAAATCACTCTCCGATCAAATAGTCTACCATCCGGTAAAATACAAAGTGCTATTTGGTACCAATGCAGAAGAAGAACTGCAGGCAACATTTAAGGTTGTTAAAAATCTTAAGACAAACGTGTCGGACGCAGTCATTAAGACACGTGTCATTGCCGCTATCAACGAATTCTTTGCACTTGATAATTGGGATTTTGGTGATGCATTTTATTTTACAGAATTAGCCGCTTACATACACAACCAACTGGCTCCAGACTTGTTGACGGTAGTCATTGTACCAAATCAATCGGGACAGACATTTGGATCTCTGTTTCAGTTGAATTCCGCGGCGGACGAAATTTTTATCAGTGGGGCCACCGTTGATGATGTTTCTATCATAACTGCACTTGGAGCCAACCAATTGGCATCCTCTGGCACTGTGGTTACATCAACATCAACTGCCACGACAAGTTCTACATCAGGATCAGCAGTATCAGGCTCTACTACAACCAGTTCCGGCTCAAGTTCAAGTTCGGGCAGTAGTGGATCAGGATATTAATGGCCGACAATATAACAAATCCATCAGCAAACAATGAAGTTGTAAAGCAAGGCACCAACGAGTACAGACGATCTGTGCAACATTTGCCTGCTTTCTACAGGACAGATACTAACCAAAGATTCTTGTCAAGCACGATTGATCCTTTGATACAGCAAGGTAACCTAGAAAGACTAGATGGGTTTATCGGCAGGCAGGACGCCTACACTAGAGATGTCACTGACAGGTATTTGCCGGCAACCAGCAGAGACAGGATGGCTTATCAACTTGAACCTGCTGTAACTTACACGAACAAAGACACAACGTCAATAAATCCAGAAGACCAAGTACAGTTCACGGGTACCTATGATGATTACCTTAATCAAATAAAGTATTTCGGTGGTAATGTTGACAATCATGATAGATTGAACAAAGAGACAGTCTACAGTTGGAATCCAGCAATTGACTACGACAAATTGGTAAACTACAGGGAGTACTATTGGATACCGGAGGGACCTGGTGCAATAGAGATAGATACGCTTGGGCCGTCTGTTGTTGCAGAGTACAAAGTAGAAATTGCAGAAGCTGATGGAAGTTCTGCAAGGGGTTACAGTTTCCCGCACAGGGAAAATGAGAGGAATCCTAGTATTACCTTGTACAGGGGTAACACATACAAGTTCAATGTGAATGCAAAAGGACATCCTTTCTACATAATGACTGAACCATACAAAAGCCAAGTTTCGGAGGATGGTTCAACATCCACACTTTTTAACACTGGTGTTACAAACAACGGTGCAGACTATGGAACGGTTACATTTACAGTTCCGACTGCAGGTGTGCCTGACACACTTTACTATCAATGTAGCAATCATGATGCCATGTATGGTATATTACAAATAAGGGACATCACCAGCACGGTTAAAATAAATCCTGACAACGACATTATAGGTGTAAAAAATTATAGTCTAAGGACTTTAGATCTTTCAAATGGAATGAAGGTCAAGTTCACAAACAGTTTGGTACCGACTGAGTATCAAGATAAAGAATACTATGTTGAAGGTGTTGGTGACGCTATCACGCTGACGAACGTTGAGGATCTTATCACTCCTGGATCCTATGCCACAGAGTCTACTATACTTTATGATTCCGTGGCCTATGACTCACGACCATATGCAAAGGCTTACTACACTCCAGATACTACAGATTATATCACAATAAAAAGAGACAGTCTAGACCAAAATGCGTGGTCCAGGTACAACAGATGGTTTCACAAATCCATTATCGAAGAGACAGCCAGGGTAGGAGGTTTTACTCCTAATTTGGACGAGGGCGACAGGGCCAAGAGACCAATCATAGAGTTTGATTCGGGACTTGCACTGTACAACCATGGAACAGTGGCCAAGAAATCTGTAACTTTGTACGACACAGTAACCACTGATGCGTTCAGCAACGTTGTACTGCAAACAGGTTACATAATAGATGGACTTGCTCTAGCCGAGGGCATGAGGGTAATTTTTGCCGCAGACACTGATCCAACTGTTAAAGGCAGAATATACAAAGTCAGCTTTGCGACTGCAGGTGACAGTTCACAGGTGATATCATTGACACAGGAGCCTGACGGTGTACCAGGAGTCAATGACAGTGTGTTCATAGAATTTGGTACAGACAACCAAGGAAAAACTTTCAATTACGATCTTGCAACAACCTCATGGCAGGAGTCACAACAAAAAACAAAAGTAAATCAACAACCATTATTCAGTATGTTTGACAATAATCATGTATCGTTTGATGATCCTACTACGTATCCAAACTCGTCGTTTGTAGGAGCAAAAGTTTTTGAATTTGCAACTTCAGACACAGCAACCGAAGACACCGTACTTGGTATAAAGGTAAAATACAACACAATCAACAATGTTGGAGATATAGTTTTTGATTCCGATCATACATCAGGAAGTTTCACCTACAAAAGTGGCACAACAACTGTAACAAAAAAATTAGGGGAAGGACACCTACACTACACCACAGGACGTACAACACACAACTCCAGAAGTTCTTGGATAAAAAGAACAGTAAACAGTAAACAGCGTGTCGTAAGGACCTTAATAGTTGATGCAACAGAAAGACAGTTGTTTCCAATTGATGTATATAAAAATTCAGCTTTACTATCTGACATAGAGGTGTCTGTCAACATAAACGGAGTTAGGAAAACACTGACTACAGACTACACACTAGTTGACGGAACTACAAACAAATATATAAAATTTAACAACAAACTTGCCGTAGACGATCAGGTTAGAATTGCAACGTATAGCAGTGCTGACAAAGTAAGTGATAAAGGTATATATGAGGTACCACAAAATTTATCAACCAATAGTCTTAACGAACAGTTAGGTACTTTCACCTTTGGGCAAATACTAAATCATGTCAGAGACATATTAGATAGGAATCAGGAGGTTACCGGCAGTATTCCAGGTGTGTCCAACCTAAGGGACAAACCAGACGCTAGACTCAAAGGTGGTAGCATCCAGCAACACGAGGCACCATTGCTTCCTGCCGTGTTTAGCATTATAGATCAAGATTCAAATGCAATTACAGCCATCGATTATTCAAATAAGGAATACGAAAAATGGTACAACGCATTCCTTACACATGCCACAGGCACTGCGTACGAAGGCGTGGCCACAGATAGGGTTGACGAAATTATAGCGGCAATCACTCCAGGAAGAAACAGCAGTTTCCCATTCTATTATGAAGACATGATAGGCTATGGTGAAAACGTTTCCAAAAGGTCATACACTGTAATGGGTGCGACCCAGACGGAATATGCATTAGACTCGCAACACACTATTACAAAAACAAGTAACAGGGCAGTTTATGTGTACTTGAATGACGTCCAACTTTTATTAGGGACAGATTACACTTTCAGCACTGTAGATGACAGTGTAGTCATTTCCAAAGCCCTAGTCGAGGGTGATAAAATTGTAATAAAAGATTACGAGGACACCACAGGTAGTTACATGCCACCGTCGCCTACCAAATTGGGAATGTATCCGAAATACACTCCTGAAATATACACTGATACCACTTATCTCACAAACACTTCCGTGATAAGGAAACACGATGGATCAATTATAAAAGCATACGGTGACGAACGTGATGATCTTATTTTAGAACTAGAGAAAAGGATTTATAACAATATTAAGGTATCATATGATTCAGATTTACTTGAAATAAATGACGTGATGCCTAGTGCTTTTAGCTCTACAGAATACAAGTCTACAGAGATAGACAATGTAATGGGTCCTGATTTTTATCAATGGGCGGGTCGGAACAACGTGCAATACATTAACAACACTGTGTTCTCAGAAGGATCCCCATTCACATACAACTATTCTAGATCGAAAGGAAGACTGACTGGTGAGAACCTACCAGGACACTGGAGAGGCATATACAAATATTTCTATGACACTGATGCACCTCACGTGAGACCATGGGAGATGCTAGGCAATTCCCAAAAGCCTTCGGACTGGGAGGCAACATATGGCCCCGCACCGTACACATCTGCAAATGACGTGCTGTGGAACGCCATAGCGACACAGACCGGAAGGTACGGTAAGCCTGAGATCAAAACATACTTGCCGGTAGATGCATCTGGCAACCTTCTGGATCCACTTGCGGCAGGAGTAGTTGACAATTTTGACATACCAGGTAGGCAGAACGCTTGGAAGTTCGGAGATCAAGCCCCAGCGGAGACGGCATGGAGGAGATCCAGTGCATTTCCGTTTACCGTATTAAAAACATTGGCACTTACAAAGCCGGCAAAATTCTTCTCAAACTTTTTTGATACATCAAGGCTTTCGACTAACGTTTCTAATAATCAAATTGACACAGATACTGGAATAAGGAGATCATTGGCCACGGCCAAGTACCACCTTGAAACAGAAACCAACAATGCAACGGGTGTTACTACTCGATACCAAACAACAGGCTATCAGCCCTACGTGGTGAATTATCTGGTTTCAAGAAACCTCGACGCCAAATCATTCTATTATGACAAGATGAAGGAGTTGACTGTCCAGTTGTCCTACAAGCTAGGTGGGTTTACTGATAAAGCAAATTTAAAAGTGCTTACAGACAGTGTGTCACCTGGATCAACGGCAGGTTCAAAATTTATTCCTGATGAGAACTACAAAATAGTTTTTAGAACTTCAAATCCTGTTGAAAGTTTTTACTACTCAGGTGTCCTAGTTGAGAAGAACACAGACATCAGCGAAGATGGGTCAACTGTGTTACCTGGATTCAAGGTACTAGGTTACAGCACAGTCAAACCATATTTCAGCTTCAATTATCCTGTGAAAACTTCTACAGAGACACCGGTATCAGTTGGGGGATCGATTACAGTAAAACAATACAATACATATGAAGAAAACACACAAACAATACCTTATGGATATGTGTTTGACACCATACAAGACGTAGCTGATTTCTTGTTTGGTTATGGATACTGGCTTGAAACACAGGGATTCAAATTCAACAAGTTTTCAACTGAAATCAAAGAAACATTAAACTGGTCTAACGCAGTAAGAGAATTCTTATTTTGGACAACACAGGATTGGGCTCCCGGAGCCGCGGTCACTGTATCTCCGGCCGCGGATGGGTTCGAGCTCGACACTAATAACAGTGTGGTTGGAAAATTAAGGAATCTAGCAGGCGACTACTCAATATTAGATGCTGGCGGAAGAAAGATAGATATAAAAGAAATATCGACCAAAAGGATAGGAAAAACTTTTGAGTTGGGCATCAAGTCTGATACAGTCGGACTTTACAACGTTGCACTAAACACAGTGCAAAAAGAACATCTATTGTTATTTGATAACAAGACTGTGTTCTCGGACATTATATATGAGCCAAGCACTGGTTTTAGACAGCAGAGATTAAAGTTGGTAGGTTGGAAAACAGCAGGGTGGAATGGTGACTACTATGCACCAGGCTTCGTGTTTGACGCCGCACAGGTGACATACTGGTTGGCCAACACAGACTACAGGATAGGAGACAGTGTTGAGTACCAAGGAAAGTTCTACGTAGCCAAGACAAATCACAACTCGGGGACTAGCTTTGTTACTGCAAACTGGACACAGAAAGATAATAAACCAGCGCCGCAACTTATTCCAAACTTTGAATACAAGATATCGCAGTTCAACGACTTCTATGAGCTAGAAACTAATAACTTCGATGAATCACAGCAACAACTGGCTCAAAGATTGATAGGATATCAGAGCAGAGACTACCTAGAAAATCTTTTTGTCAATGACGTATCGCAATATAAGTTTTATCAAGGTTACATTAGAGAAAAAGGCACACAGAACGCAATTGACAAGATCTTAAAAGCCAAGTACGAAGGAGAAGATATAAGTTTAGATCTATATCCTGAATGGATGATCAGGACAGGCAATTTTGGAAATCAAGATTCTATAGAAAACATACAAATTACAATGAAGGACAACGAAATCACTAAAAATCCTCAGAGTATTGAACTTCTAGACAATAGCAGTGACACAGTATCATATTTGGGGTCACGTGGGATAGTCAAAGAGAATTTTTATTACAAACCTGTTGAGTACACAGCGTCGACTACATTCAGCAGGCTGGACTACACCAAGGAGGGTGTAAGTAGGGACACCGCACAGGTTTTTAAGACAGCAGGGTATCCACAACTTACACAGGTGCAACACACTGCATTCAACATAGCAGATCTTTTGAACCTTGACATCAATAACATCAAAGGTAATGACCTCGTATGGGTTGCCAATAAGAGCAACAATGATTGGGACGTTTTTAGAATTACAAATGTTGGTTTTAAAATAGCAAATCTTATTTTAATCAATGACAGCACACAATTAGAGATTACATTCACTGGTTCTCATGGATTGTCGGCAGGATCACGTACCACACAGGCAGACTACTTTGCCATATCCAACAGTGAGGAGACTACCTTGAACGGCGTGTACCAGGTATCTGCTGTGCCAAGTCACAAGTCAATAATAATAGACTACACAGGAAATGTTGGATTTATTCCTGCATTGGAAGATGGATCCACAGCTGACAGTTTTGGAAATGTTTTGAAATTCATATCTGTGAGGTTGGCATCAATGGACAATGTAAACGATCTCCTAAATTATGCAGAATACAAAGACAGGGTAGATGAAATAGAAAAGCCGGGTGACAAAGTGTTTGCGGACACTGACAGTGCGGGCCTATGGCACGTGTATGAAAAGCAAGACCCGTACACATCTCAATTGATACTATCCCCTGACTCAAGCACCACGGACCAAGAGTTCGGACACAGAATTGTGGCACGTAATGATGGTAGGACCATCATTGCTTCCGCACCAGGAAAAGGGCAAGGTGAGGTACACTTTTTATTCAGGAGTTCTAGCACTGCTGGTACTGTGTTCCAAACACAGTCAACTGCAACAATGACTGAAAATAATGACAACACCAGTAGGTTAGGTGATTCATTATCCATCAGCACAGACGAGAACTTTGTAGTGGCAGGTGCACCTTTTACTAACACACTTGATTCGGACGACAGCACAAGACAACTTGATTCAGGTCTAATCAAAATATATCTATGGAACCCTAGCACTTTCACGTATGGAATCCTAAACACTATACGCCCACCAACAGATGGATCCACTGCAAATGATGGACTTAACTTTGGCCATGCACATAAGATATCAGAACCTGGATCTAGTTCTGTAAGATCAACAGCAACGAAATATCTTTTTGTTTCCGCACCAGGACACGACAGTAACCAGGGAAGGGTGTACATGTACACTTGGGGTGTTGGGGCAGACGGTTCTACGTACGACACGTGGACACAGGACTACACGATAGAAGCACCTGATGGTGGATCAGGACAGAGATTTGGTCATAGATTGGCCGCCAACGACAACGGTGATATTCTGGCAGTGTCTTCGTTGGCTCCAGGCAATGCTGGCAAGGTAGAGATATTCAGGAGAACATCACAGAGCAATGACGGTAGCACACAGAATTCATTCGCCCTTGCACAGACACTCACGGGTGTTTCAGCAGACGGATCATCACTGAACACAGCGTTTGGTGAGTCTATAGCGATGAGCAAAGACGGCACAACACTGATAATAGGGGCTCCGGGCGTTGATGATGGTAGCACCGGTCAAATAGATGGCGGTGCAGTGTACTACTACAAATGGAATGCTGATGGATCAACCAACACATACACTCTACAGCAAACAATAAAAGCACCAGACACAAGTAACAACATCAAATTTGGAACAACGTTGGACATTAACCATGACGGCACCAGGGCAGTCATTGGCGCTGAACAATTTGCAAGTTTTAGGGAAATGAAATTTGATTCAGGAGAGACAACTTATGACCTACAGGACACAGGCATAGTTGACTTGAATATCGGTTCCGGAGGCGCCTTCACTGCAACCATGTACAACAGCAAGTTCGTGATCGACGACAGCCTTATGATCGACAATGTTACTGAGAACGACGACTTTGGACGTGGCGTGTGCATGACTAACAACAGGCTACTAGTTGGTGCCCCACAAGACAACGGTAACGTTGGATCAGATGGTAGTACAAAAATTAGCAAAGACGGAACATTGGTTTGTTTTGATCTGAAAACTGACGGAGAGTACGCTTGGAAAAATTTAGTAACAGAGACACCACTGATAGACATAGAAAAATTAGGGAAAGTGTTTGAGTTCAACAACAGAAGTAAAGAGATTGGTGAGTACTACGATCTTTACGATCCAATCAAAGGCAGAATACTAGGAGTGGCAGATAGAGAAATTAATATCAAGACTGCTTGGGATCCTGCAACATATAATTTTGGAAACAATGCTAACAGCAAGACACCATGGGCTGAAGAACACCTTGGTGAGACGTGGTGGAACCTTTCAACGGTCAAATGGTTATGGTATGAGCAGGACACACAAGAATACAAACAGAATAATTGGGGTAAAATCTTTCCTGGTTCAAGCATAGATGTGTATGAATGGACGGAATCAAGGTTACTTCCGAGCCAATGGAATTTAAGAGCAGAGGGATCTGGACAGACAATCACTGGAACTGCACTTTACGGAGATGACTCCCAGTACTCTGTAGTTGAGAGATATGACTCTAGACTGGATCGTTTTGTTAACATATACTACTACTGGGTAAGAGGCAAGACAACCTTGCCTGAAAACAGTGTGGTACACAGGAAAAGCACTGTAGGCGCAGTGAGTAACCTTATAGCAAACCCTATTGCTTTTGGCAACAGGTACTATGCAGTCACAGACACAAATAAATTATTGGTAAACAATGTGCGTGGACTGATCGATGACCATGTAGTTCTTAACGTAGACATCAGGACAAACAACTACGACGGTGACTCACACTCTGTGTGGAAGTTGGCCAGAGAGGGAGACGCAGACTACAGACCAGGAAACACAATAGAAGCACGTTGGTGGGACTCATTGATTGGAAAAAACAGCACTGGGGATCTTGTGCCAGATCCAGAGTCAGCAGTGAATGAGAGATATGGAAACAGTGTAAGACCTAGACAAAGTTGGTATGTTGACAGATTCGCGGCCCTTAAGGAAATAATAGATTATTCAAACACGGTGCTTAAAAAGAACCAACTGGCGGGACAGATAAATTTAGATAACTTAGATAGCAAAGAACCAGAACCAACGGCACAGAGCCTTGAATGGGACCAATCTGTTAATACATATGCGGAACTAACTTACTTGAACACTGCAGAACTTTCTGGCAGTGTGAAATATCTTGTCAAAGCTGATGAGACTGCTAACAATTACTGGGCGATATACACTTGGGATGGCACAGAATTTACTAGGACAAAACTACAAACATACAACACATCGGCTTACTGGAGTTACACAGATTGGTACGGAACAGACCCGGATGTGCATCTAATGGCTCACAATGAAAACACTCCTATTGATAAACAGGTGACATATCAATACGAGTTGGATTCGTTGGATGTTGCCATAGGTAAACACGTCAAGGTAACCAACGCCGATACTGGCGGATGGAAACTGTTTATGAAGACAGCGACTGGCTTTACCAATGTCGGAACGGAAAATGGCACAATAAGATTAAGCACTAAACTGTATGATTACTCACTGGATGCCACAGGCTTTGCAGGCGCTGATAATTTTGATGACAACTTCTTTGATCAAGAACCAAGCACAGAGACAAGGAACATCTTGACCGCTTTGAGGGACGACCTATTCATCAACGATTTGGCAATCGAATACAACACACTATTCTTCACAGGTTTGAGAAAAGTGCTTTCCGAACAGACCTACGTGGATTGGATGTTCAAGACTTCATTTATAAATGTAAAAAATTCTGTAAGACAACTGGATCAGAGAAAAACTTACACAACCGGAACAGACAGTTGGATAGAAAGTTACATAAACGAGGTCAAACCGTTCCACACAAAATTAAGAGAGTACAGACTAGGGTACAACAAGACTGAAACCCAAGACGGTATCTACACAGACTTCGATAATCCACCTTTTTATGACGCAGGCACAGGCAAAATTAGACCTTTGAATGTAAACCTAGACACTGATAAACTAACAGAATACCCTTGGCAAATGTGGAATGACTACCACAAGAAGTACGTATCTTCCATAACTGTGACTGCAGGTGGTTCAGGTTACACTAAAACGCCAACTGTGACAATAGTTGGGGGTACAGTTGCTAGTACAGGGCCATTCCAATTACAGGCAACAAGTTCAAGTGGATCTACGTCAGGCACGTATGGTTACTACTACCCATTATTCTCCAACCAAACGCAGGCTAAGATATGGGATAGCCAGAATGGTGGTTCAGGCACTACAAACACCTACACGTTCGAAGGTTACACAGCGACTTTCTATGGACCAAGCACATCAATAACTGCCACATCCACAAAGTCGGGTGCATATAAATTATACGAAACACCTTCGGTAACAGCGGCAACAGCCACGGCAACTATACAGGATGGCGCGGTGACTAAAATTGCTGTGACGGGCATAGGTGCAAATTACACCGCAACACCAACAGTGGTGATCACTGGTGGAACAGACGATGGGTCAACGCCAACAGACACTGCCAAAGCATACCCTAACCTAAGCAACGACCTAGTAAGAGATTTCGACACCACAATAAAATTTGATAGGGTGTCGAGTACATCCAGGGTGGTGGATTGGACAGCAAGTACAAGTTACGCCTACAACGATCTTTTAAGATACAGTAATCAGCTTTACAAAGTGACAAATGCATTTACGTCGACAACTGATTTCGATGAGGGCATAGGCAACCTTTACAAAGTATACGGCAACGAGACCGGAGTTACAGCGGCAGACAGGACAAAAGGATTTTACACTCCAGGGTCCGGCATGCCAGGCAACGAATTAGACCAAGTCATGACAGGTGTCGACTACGGTGGAACAATGGTGACGGGACTATTGTTTTCACAAGAAGCAGGTTGGGACAACGAAGGTTGGTATGATTTCCCATGGGACAACTATGGTGAATCTAGGATCAAGGCATTTAGGGCAGACGGAACAAACAATGATTACACTTTTGACACTGCTCCAGCAACAACAGATGTGTTCCAGGTGTACATCACACAAGATGATAGCACAAGGAAAAAACTTCCTGACTTGATCAGAGGAGATGGATCAACAGTACGCTTTGCAATCACGGAAACACCCGAGGCGAATGCACTTGTTGAGTTCATACCTTTTGACGACGACGGTGTGCTAACGCCAACAGATGATAGAACGCTGGATACACTAGTTAAGGGTGGACTGTTCACATCAGCACTTGGACACGCACCTAGCGACATTGTGTTAGAGGGCGATCAATTTGTGTCACCAGATACAAGTTACGCACCTGAAGAAGTCGTTCCTGGACAGATGTTTGACACAGTAGACATCAAAGTTTACACCTCGCCGGAGTCCGGAGTACCGTTCATATCTGAAAAGAATTACAGGGGCGATGGCACAACAAAAGTTTTCAGCATAGGTGACTTCCCAGGCACACTTGGATCAGTGACTGTAGCAGTTGATGGTGCAGTGCAGAAAGGCAGTGCTTTGGATTCTACTGTATCTGATTACACAATCGACGTTGCCAACAAAACTATAACATTTGACACAGCTCCTGCTGATCACACCGAGATATCTACCAAAGTATTTGCCATATCAGGCGAGAACTTCAGGGTGCTAAACACTTTCACAGGTGACGGAAGCACGACGGCCTACATTACATCAACGAGGGGTGAATTCAACCTTGACTCAACATCATCAGACATTTATGTGACAATAGATGGAGTACCAACAACGGCATTCACACAAACTATAGCCGCCAACACGGTGCCGGTGACATTCAGTTCGGCACCGGGTGCAGACACTTTCATACAGATAGCAGGATTCAACAAGTCAACAACATCAACTAGAAGTTTTGCCAGCATAAGGAACGAAGCAATAACATATGATGGTTCGACCAACAGATACAGTCTAACATATCCGCCAGGAGCAATAGGTCCATTCTCTGGTTTGACTATTGTGGAGCTTAACGGTAGGGTGCTTAGGGGACCAGATAACACATATTATATTGGTGACGGTAGCACCTACACTTACGGCGTTGCTTCAGGACTGGAGGATGATTCAACTGTTGATCCCGCCAAGTCAATATCATCGGCATCTCAGGTGGAGGTTTTTGTTAATGGTGTGCAGAAAATTTTAAACACCGACTACACAGTAGACATAGGAAACAGCAACGTAAACTTCCTTACTACCTCTGTTCCAACAGCGACTGATGTCATCTGCATATCAACTTTAGTCGATCACCAATACTTCGTTGACGGTGGAGCAGATGCAGACCTTGTTCTAGTAACAAGTGCTATTACATCGCCGTACTCTTTGAGTGCAAGTGATGTATTATCAGTCACAACTTTCAATAACGCATTGGGTATGAAACAGAGAAGGGAAGTGTTAGAAGGCAGAGGTTCTGGCATATTCAAACTGAGGTTTGACACTTTAAATGCAGGCTATACTTTTGTGTTTCTAAACGGCGTACAGTTGATACAGGGCAGTGACTACACTGTGAGTGGAAACACCATAACAGTAAATGGAAAAACAATAGTATCAACGGACAGATTAGATGTGATGTACTTCGCAGTAGACACAGCAGTTAGTGCCACAGGGTTCAGGATATTCAAAGACATGATGAACAGGACTTTCTACAAACGTATTTCTAAAACGTCCACAACAAAATTAACCATAGACATGACAGCAGGAACACAAACAATTACAGTCGCAGATGGAACTGTATTACCAGATCCAAAACAGATCTTAAGTTATGACGGTTCAACAATATCGTCAATTATACCTGGAGTGGTGTTTATAGATAAAGAGCGAATAGAATATTTTACAAAATCAGGTAACACGTTGGGACAATTACAACGTGGAACACTTGGTACAGGAATTAAGGAGCATGGATCAGGCACCGAAGTGGTAGATGCGTCTGGTACTCAAACCATCCCTTATGCAGACACAGTACACACCAACACCTTCACAGGTGACGGTAGTACGGCGACGTTTGCACTATCACAAGCACCATCATCCGCTAGTGAGTTAGACATATTCATTGGTGGCCAACGATTGTTGCTCACTAGCGAGGATGGATCAACTATCAACTATTCTGTGGACGGAAGCACAACAGCAGTAACTTTAAGTTCTGTACCGGCATCTGGCACACAGGTTAAAATATTACACAAGAGAGGACAGGTATGGTACACAGCGGCGGACGGTAATCCAGCAGATGGTAAAGGATTACAGGCTTC
>Ga0181405_1000032_pt1 | contig 42058 bp, 54 predicted proteins | sample 28SPOviralmetaG_FD_130134 | JGI IMG/M metagenome (GOLD analysis project Ga0181405, IMG submission 130134) | Marine viral communities from the oligotrophic San Pedro Time Series (SPOT) site, San Pedro Channel, CA, USA - 28 SPOT_SRF_2011-11-29 | ecosystem: Environmental > Aquatic > Marine > Strait...
ATTTAAATGATGGCGAGCATCAACTTACAATAGAAAGAGTTAACAAGTCTATCACAGACACAGTCGTGAAAGATTCTAAGATAATAAAAGATTCAACTGTAGATATACTAGATGTGGTAATTGATAAAATCAGTATAGATGCGTTGCTAGATCACGCAAATTTTTTTCCAAAATATCCAGAACCATGGTTGAGTCAGCAGAAGCAAACAGGAAAAGAACCTCCTGCATCGTACAACTACTGTCGCACACTACACCACAACGGGGAATGGAAATTGGATTTTGCAAATCCTGTACATATTTGGTTCTTCCAAAATATTAATGTGCAGATTTGACCATTAAATAATCAAAATGCTACATAAAAATTTTCAGTTACACTTGGAGACCACTAACAGATGTACATTGAAATGTCCAGCGTGTCCTAGGACCGTGTGGCAGAATCTCATAAAACAACCAGTCAAAAAAGCAGATATAAACCTAGACGATATAAAAAATTTTATTAACTGCAAGTCCGGTCAAGATGTTGAAACGATGTTGCTATGCGGAGACTACGGTGATACAATATACTATCCTGAGTTGTTCAAGATGATAAAAATGTTCAGACACAAAAAATTTAAAATTGCTACAAACGGTAGTTACAAAACAAGAGAATGGTGGACTGAACTGAATAGTATGTTGACCAAAGACGACACTGTCACTTTTGGAATCGATGGACTAGGAAAGGAGAACAACAAGTACAGAGTAAATGCAGATTGGAAAAGCATCGAGACAGCAATAGATGTCTTGTCAAAAGGACCAGTAAAGTTGAGATGTCAGACACTCATATTTGACTTCAATCATGAAAAGTTAGACGACATTAGGAAGTGGGCGGAAAATAAAGGTATGGAATGGTTCTCAGTAAAAACAATGAGATTTGGTATAGACAAAGGTCTTGTGCCAAAAAATGATGATAATGTGCTGGCACACGAACTATATAAAGATGAGTATGAACAGAAACTGCCAATGGAAATAGAACCACAATGCCTATCGGCTTGTGTGGTCACTGCTGATGGTTATTTTATGCCTTGCGATTGGATTAGAAATCCCCTTACATTTTATAGGTCAGAACTATATATGGACAAAAAGAAATGGATAGACAGATTGAAAATTTCTGACATTACCCTTGATGATGCATTTGGTGTACTCGAGCAATGGATGGAAAATGTAAAGCAAAAAGGCAGATCAGGCAATGCAGAGATTCTATGTAAAATGAAATGTAGATCATGTTAGACAAGAGACAACAACAGATTCTGGACATTAGAAATCATTCCATGGAAACACGTAAGGTTATATGCACTGGCAATCCAAACAGAGAAGGCACGATAGCAAGTGGAGTGAAAGAGATCTGGCCTGACGCTACATTCATCCACCTTTCAAAGGGATATGATTTCCTAAACCTTGGAGACAAACGTAAAGAAGTTGAACAGTTATTCAAGACACATAACACTTTCATAAATGCCAGTTATGTGAAAGGTGTTCAAACAAAGTTACTAGAAATGTGTAGTAAAAATATGACAGTAGGTGATGTGTTCAACATTGGTAGCACACATGAATATGATAATATCGGGCCGGAGCAATACAAGGAACAAAAATTAGCATTAAGAAAATTAAGTTTAGAGTTAAACTCGTTCCGTATCCAGACCTGCCATATCATAATGGGCGGAATAAACACAGGCACACCCGAGACCCAAGACTGGATAAAACCCAAGAAGATTGCTGAAATGATCAAATGGGTCACTGAACAAGATGTCAAAATCCCTATTATTGGTATTGATCAATCAAAACAACCATGGTGATAAAAATTAACAGTTGATTTTTAAATTTTTTATGTTATAATAATAGCATGAGAATAGATAATGAGCCAAAGTTAAACTTCGAAGACGTTCTACTTAAACCAAAACGTTCAACACTGTCCAGTAGACGAGATGTTGACATGACACGCAAGTTCACTTTCCGTAATTCGGGCAAAGTGATGGATTTCCTTCCCATATTCGCAAGTAACATGGATGGCGTAGGCACATTCTCTATGGCAAAGGAAATGCAGAAGCACAAGATGATGACAGTAATTACAAAAACTACCACTCCGGAGCAATGGAAAGCGGCCGCAGGCACAGGACTAAGAATGCAATCAGTGTCAGTATGCACAGGAACCAATGTTATGTGGGACAAAGACGCACCAGATTGGGTAAACATGAAGAAAGTTTTAGAAATGTTTCCAGATGTCAAGATGATTACTGTTGACGTAGCAAACGCATATCATCAGAACATGGTAGACTTCATTAAAAAGGTTAGAGATGAATACCCGGACAAGGTTATCATAGCAGGTAACGTGGTAACGCCTGAGATGACAGAAGAATTAATTATAAATGGTGCTGACGTGGTCAAGATAGGCATAGGACCAGGATCGGTATGCACAACAAGGACAATGACCGGAGTCGGAGTACCACAGTTCTCAGCAATAGTTGAATGTTCAGATGCGGCTAACGGCGTTGGCGGACACATAATGGCAGATGGTGGCTGTGTGCATCCTGGAGATATTGCAAAAGCATTTGGTGGAGGCGCCCACATGGTCATGATAGGTGGAATGTTGGCAGGACACGATGAGTCAGAACAACAAGTTGTTGATGGCAAAATAGAATTTTATGGCATGAGCTCTGATAGGGCACGTGAAAAACACGGCAAACGTAAAGACGGATACAGAGGCAACGAGGGCAGACTGATATCATTACCTCACAGAGGACCTGTTGAGTCAACTTTGGAAGACATACTAGGCGGAGTAAGGAGTGCATGTACATACATCGGTGCGAGAAGACTAAAAGACATGGCCAAGTGTGCAAGTTTCGTCACTACGAACAATGTTATAAACAGGGTCTATGAGCGATACACAAAATAGAATAGAAGAACTAGAAGACAAAATCGAAACACTCGAAGACAGTCTTAGTGCGGTAAAAAAAGTAACTCCAGTCCATGACGATACTTGGTATGTGAAATGGTTTGGTGTGCTTTTTATCTGTATCGCTGTGTTATGTAGGTCAATACAAGAGGTACCAAAAGTATATGATGTGTTCTTTTCTATTATAGGCACCGCGGCATGGTTATATGTTGGAATAAGATGGCATGACAGAGCACTAATAGTTTTAAACACGATACTACTTGCATTGTTGGTGTCAGGAGGAGCGAGGTATGTAATACAATGGATGATGTAAAAAAGAATTATTTCACAACAGGACAGATGCGTAACGCACTGATACAGATAGAAGACAAGATGGTACATTCAAACTGGATGCCAAGTGTTATACTAGGTATAAACAGGGGTGGTTGCATACCAGGGGTATATCTATCTCACAGACTAAAAACAGCACACGAGGTTTTAGATATTAGATTAAGAGACCATACTGCCAAACCAAATTTGGCCGTGCTGGAAAAAGCATTTGCATTTCAAAAGAAAATACTTATTATAGATGACATCAATGATTCTGGAGCAACGTTCCAATACATACTGGATAACTTTGGCAAACATGAGCAGAGAATAAAATTTGCCGCACTTATAAACAACAAACCCTCAAAAGTAAAAGTTGATTATCATGGTTACGAGATAAACAAGGACGAAGTGCCCAGTTGGATCGTATTCCCATGGGAAGAGTGGGACAAATAAACTAAAGGTTGTATTGACCTTATCTCAAAATATTGCTAAAATTACGGACATTTAAATTAACCTATAGGAGATTAAATGTTTAAAAACGTAGACAAATCAATGCTGATGAAATTAGTATTACTACACGTTGTAGTGATTATAGTTTCAAATGCGTTAGTGGCTATTCCAGTAGAAATTTTTGGAGTGAAACTTACGTGGGCGGCATTCACATTCCCATTAGTAGTGATAGCGACTGACTTGACTGTCAGACTATTGGGCAAACAAATAGCAAGGGCCACGATAGCGGCGGCATATCCATTAGCAATAATTGGATCAATCGCAGTTGTTTTGGCTGAAGGGGCACCACAATCGGTTGCCATGAGAATTGGTTTCGCAAGTGCCACGGCTTATGCAATTGGTACCTTACTTGACGTGTACGTATTCCAATACATAAGGGAATCAAAAACATACGGCAAGAATTGGTGGTTAGCACCAGCGGTATCAACCGTTGCGGCAAACATCATTGACACTTACACATTCTTCGCAGTTGCATTCAACAACAGTGCCGACGAGTACATGGCGGCTAATTGGATTGAGATAGCAGGATCGCAAACAGTGTTGAAAATAGTAGTAGGACTAGTTGTGTTCTTACCAGCATACGGATTATTGCTGAACAGACTACAGAAGACTTACAAACTGAAATAGTATGATGAACAAAGTCTACACAGGCGCCGGTATACTAGCAGTAGTATTGGCGGTAACGGCTGTCGTGGCATTCACACTATTTTAAATCATTGGGGGAGTTTTATGCTCCCCCATTGACAAATCATCTAAATACATTTATAATAAGAGAACATTATGGGAAACAAAGCAGGTAAAATTTGGGGACAAACAGAGCTGATAGAAGCAAACGGCTCTTGTGAATTCCACAGAATAGATTTTGTAAAAGGTGGTACATGTTCAAAGCATAAGCACGAATACAAATGGAATGGTTTCTACGTAATGTCAGGCGAGATGAAAATCCGTGTGTGGCAAAAGGACTACGAACTAGTAGATGAGACCATACTTAAAGCCGGTGACTACACAGCCGTCAAGCCAGGACTATATCATTCATTTGAAGGTCTTGAAGATGGTGTTGCGTTTGAGTTATACTGGGCGGAATTCAGACACAACGATATACAAAGAGAATCTGTGGGTCATTTACAGACAGGCAACATAGTACGGCTTGATAAAAAAAATGACAAATCAAGAAAATAAAATACCTATCAAAGGTTACGCAACTTTTCATAAATTACAGCACTGCTGGATAGGATCCGGTTTCCAGGCAGATTGGTTTCATGATTTGCCTATCTACAAGAACAATAAAATAATGGATCCCCTTAGACGTATAGCTGAAGAGACAGAAGAAGATTATCAAACACTAGAAAAATTGCTAAAAGATGCAGGTGTGCAAACTTATCGTGCAAAGTTAGATATACAAAACTTTAAAAGTTTGAAGAACATATTCAGGCCTCCTGCTTGTCCTAGAGATAATTTTGGAGTTATAGGTCAAAAACTTTATGCGTTGGGAGATCCTAATCTTCTTCCAGGATGCAAAGAAGTACTAAAGAAGATTGACAAAGAAAATTTAATATTAAGCCCAAGAGAAAATGCAGTCATAACCACGGCACAAATTTGCAGAGTTGGAAGAGACATATGGTGGGACGTAGATGACAGAGTCAATGATCAATCATCCGTAGCAAAATACAAAAGTATTTGGGAAGAAGAAGGATTTAGAGTACACACTTCTAAAAGGGGATATCACAGCGATGCTTCATTTTGTGTGGTAAAGCCAGGCTGTATTGTGTCATTAAAAGATATACAAGATTATAAAACTGAATTCCCAGGATGGGACGTTTTATATCTACCTGATCAATCATGGAGCAAAGTCAATCCTTTTACGGAAATGAAAGAGAAAGTAGGCGGACGTTGGTGGTTAAAAGGAGAAGAACACAACGATCAATTGATTGAATTCGTTGATACTTGGTTGAATGATTGGGTTGGTTATGTAGAAGAAACTGTGTTTGATGTGAATATGTTATCTATTGACGAAAACACGATCATATGCAATAATTACAACAAACAGGCATTTGAACATTTTAAAAAACATAAAGTAGAACCTGTGTTGTTTAATTTCCGACACAGATATTTTTGGGATGGTGGCGTACATTGTATTACCCAAGACCTGTACAGAGAAGGAACAATGGAGGATTATTTTGGCTGACATATATCACATCTGGGCAGATCATAAAAAGGATGTGGATTCTTATGACTTTGCAAATAAGATGCATAAATTTCTAAATGGTTTGATAGAATTAGGCAGAATGAAAAGTTATAGGCTAACTAGATCAAAACTTGGATTCCGTTCGATGGATATGCCCGAATTTCATATAATGATGGAGTTTGACAATATGCAACAACTTGACGATGCTATGACATCTATTTTACGTAATGAAAAGAATATAGACCAGTCTCACGTAACTTTCAATCAGTTGGTAGATAAGGAAACCATACAACACTTTTTGTATAGGGATTTTCCAGATGACATACAACAACCAAAAGCAAAAGTTGAAGAAAAAAAATATACGACAGAAGAATTAGTTGAGGCAACCAAAAGGGTATTACCAGGGATATGGTAGACGAGAAAAAATATTACTATTCTGAAATATTTCACAGCATACAAGGTGAAGGACACTACACAGGCATTCCTACTGCATGGATAAGATTCTTCCTTTGTAATTTGCAGTGTAGTGGCTTCGGTCAAAAGGATCCAACTGATCCAAGTACATATGATTTACCTTTCGAAGACTTTGACGTGTCTAGTGTGAAGAGGGTTGAAGACTTGCCCGTATGGGAAAAAGGATGTGACAGTTCTTATACATGGGCAAAGAAGTTTAAAAAATTAATGGGACATGAAACACCCACAGTACTAGCAAAAAAAATAGTAGACATAATCAGAACAGATTCAAATCCAGAAGGTAAGTTTTTGCATCCTAACTCTAAACAACATCAACATCTGTGTTTTACAGGTGGTGAACCTTTGATGATCACAGGACAGGCCGCAACCATAGGCATATACAGAGAACTAGAAAGACAAAACAATCTTCCAGGCTCGATGACTTTTGAAACAAATGGCACACAAATATTAAAAGAACCTTTTAAACACTGGGTAAGTTCTATTGATACGGAAGTATTCTTTAGTGTCAGTCCTAAACTGTTCACAGTGTCAGGCGAGAAAACAGAAAAAGCAATCAAGCCTGAAAACGTGGCAGAATACCACAAACTATCTAAAGCGGGACAGTTAAAATTTGTGGTTGGATCGACAGACAGAGAATGGGAGGAACTGGAAATGACAGTACAGAAGTTCAAAGACGCTGGTGTGGACTGGCCAGTGTGGGTAATGCCCACAGGTGCGAGGGAAGAAGAGCAGACAGCCGGTGCTGGTAAAGTGGCAGAAAAGGCATTCAAGAAAGGCTACAACGTGGCGGCCAGAGTTCACGTATATCTATTTGGTAATGCAATTGGTACTTAAGAGTAGACTAAAAGGTAAAAATAAGGTATAATATTATTATGAAGGTACAAAAGACAAAGAAAACAACTATCAAGAAAAAGAATCTTAAAGACAAAAAGGGCAAGAAGAAGAGCGAAGAGCCAATCGTAAAAGTTCTTAATCTAAATGTAAATCCTGAGAATCCACGAAACGGTTTCTTTGAGTTGGATTGGAATGATGAGTTCGTTAACATGTTAAAGCAATCCGGTTATGAAGGTAGCAGTGAAGAAGAGATTGTAGACAGATGGTTCCAAACACTGTGTAAGACTATCGGCAACGAACAAGGCATTGACGTCACTGGATCTGGATACGTACAGATCAACAGAAGAGACGATGGGAAAACTGAGGTATCGTAATGGGATATTTTTTACTTGGTGTTTTAATTGGTTGGATGGTTCCAAGACCTAAATTTATAGGCAGAGCCGAAGCGGCCATATGGACTCCCATCAAAAAGAAACTTCCCAAGTTCACACAGAACTGGTGGGGTTGATTTGACGCACATATTAGTAGATACAGCCAACACATTTTTTAGAGCCAGACATGTAATTAGGGGTGACACTTCTGAGAAGGTGGGAATGGCAATACACATCATGATGAACAGTATCAAGAAAGCATGGCAGGACTTCGGTGGCACACACGTTGTATTCTGCCTCGAGGGGAGATCCTTTAGAAAAGACATGTATGCCCCCTACAAAAGGAATCGTAAAGAAATGGCAGACGCCATGACTGAGAAAGAAAAAGAAGAGAATGAAGTGTTCTGGGAAGTGTATGATGACTTTGTTGACTTCGTAAACACAAAAACAAACGCAACTGTATTGCGAAATCCGAGGACTGAAGCAGATGATCTTATCGCTAGATGGATAGACAAGCATCCAGACCAGGATCACGTGATCATTAGCACAGACAAGGACTTGAATCAGTTAATAACACCACGTGTAAAGCAATATAACGGTGTAAACGAAACTACACTGACGCACAAGGGCTGGTTTGACGCTAAATCAGGCAAGCCTGTAATAGACAAAAAATTAAAGGCACCCAAGCCTGCACCTGACACAGAATGGATCGTGTTCGAGAAGGCCATGAGGGGTGATCCGTCAGACAATATATTTTCGGCATATCCAGGTGTAAGAACAAAAGGCACTAAGAACAAGATAGGGTTGCAAGAAGCGTTCGCAGATCGTAACGAAAAAGGATACACATGGAACAATCTTATGCTAACCAAATGGTTAGATCATGAGGGTAAAGAACACAGGGTGATGGAAGACTATGAAAGGAACAGAGCACTTGTTGACTTACATGCACAACCAGAGGCAATCATAGAGGAACTAGATCAAACAATAGCACAAGCCAAGGCAGAGAACAAAAGCATTTCACAAGTTGGAATCAGATTTATGAGGTTCTGTGGCAAGTATGATTTAAATAGAATTAGTGAGCAGGCACAACTTTATGTTGAGCCATTAAATTCGAGGTTGAATTCATGACAGTAAGAGCAAAAACATTAGTAAAAGATAAATTCTGGATAGTCGAGCAAGATGGCCAGAAGTTAGGCACTTTACAGAAACAAGCGGACAACGGTTGGATCTTCCTGAGTAAACAAGACAAGAGGCAAGTTTTCCACACACAGGAGAGCTTGTTTACAAAATTTGGATTTGGTATATTTGATGTATCGAACAACAAGGTTTCCGAAGACCACATACAAACAGACAACTTTGACGTTCATGGATACCCATGTAGTCAACACCCATACAATCCAATGTTTGACGTACAGAAGCAACTGCCTGTCTACACTAAGACTCCTAAGAGCAAAAGTCAGTTCTGTGCAGGTTACTATATAATCTGTTTTGAAAAAGGATGGAGAAAAGCATATTGTCCAAAAATGATCACACTTTCAAGGTACAATTATAAAGGGCCAATGAAAAGTAAAATAGAAATGCAACAAGTTTTAAACAATGCAGTCAAAGAATTCCAAGATTCAAACTAGACCAATAGAAGATCTTATTGGAAGGATCAGAACCCTCCGTCAAAAAGGCGAGAGACAGATTGTCATTCCGGCAAAAGAGGCTGACCAATTAGCGGATAGCCTTACACAGGTGATGGCAAGAATGGTCACAATACAAGAAGATATCATTGAAGCGTTAAAGACTGCCAGAGAAGCACAGACCGTAGACATAGAAATGGACGGTGGCAACTTCAGTGAAAAAAAATAGACTCTTTGCTGAGCAACGGCACCCATTAATTTAATCTTATAAAAACCTACGTAGGCAAATTTTGGTAAATACTGTTTTATTATGAGCAGACCAAAACCTACAGTGTTGTTGCAACACAGCAATAAATCTACCTTCAAAATGGACGAGGTCCTAGCGGCCGAGGGCATTTGGGCAGTGTTCTATGATGGTAAGCCAATCAATTTAAAATCATCAAGTTTGGTCGCCAACTACCCTGGACCAAAATACAAGAAAGTGTCATTTTCCAACCCAGGACACGCAGAGAACCTGGCCAAAAAATTGAACGCACAGCATAACACAGACAAGTTTGGTGTGTATCTTTTAAAGACCGGTAACAAATTCACTAGATAATTAACTTTATAATGGATCGTAAAACAGCCTATACCCGGACCTTCATGCAACTGCTGGAACAACCAGTGCATGACGAAACAATCAAGAACAACTACTATGCATGGTGGCAGAATGTACGTGAAAGTTACCAAGCCAGATCACTACGATTGACTAAACCAGGGCTAGAGATGTTGGAGAAATTGGATATAAAGACCTATGATATCAAATTTCCTGCCAAAGTAATATTCACACCCCAAACATACCTATGGCTAGATGAATTCGTTGACTGCCCTTACTATGTTGACAAGAAAAAGATACTAGTGACCATGGAAAAGATGGCATTACAGCTCATGTTATTTGCTGGAGATATAACAAAATACGGACTTGCCCGTGCAATGAGCAAGATGGACGAACAAAAAGACCAATAAAACTGCGACTTTTCTGCCACTCTTACCAGGTTGACGAATAACACAATTCTGCTATAATGATATTATAAACATTTTAAACAGGAGTGTACAAAATGGCAAGAGCTAATAAAAACAAAGAGGCGGCAATAGGCAGTCAAAACAGAACAGTTTCACCCAATGAGGCGAAATCGGCACTAACACATTGTATCAAATTACAGAGACCAATAATGATGTGGGGTGCACCAGGTATTGGTAAGTCAGATATTGTGAAACAAATAGCAGATTCAGAAGGAAGAGAAGTTATTGATATTCGACTTCCTTTATGGGAACCTACAGACATTAAGGGTATTCCTTATTACAATGCAAAAGAGAACAACATGGTATGGGCAAGTCCGGCAGAACTGCCAACTGATCCTAAAAGTAATGCTATTGTGTTCTTAGATGAGTTGAACTCGGCGGCTCCGGCTGTACAGGCGGCGGCTTATCAGTTAATTCTTAATAGAAGAGTAGGACAATATCACCTACCTGAAGGCGTTTCAATTGTAGCGGCTGGTAACAGAGACAGTGACAAGGGTGTCACTTATAGAATGCCGGCTCCGTTGGCAAACAGATTCGTCCACGTTGAACTAAGAGTAGACTTCGAGGACTGGATGGAATGGGCTACTAACCAACACATCCATGCAGATGTAGTTGGATACTGTACATTCGCAAAACAAGATTTATACGATTTTGATCCTAGAGGCAGTTCTAGATCATTCGCAACTCCACGATCATGGAGTTTCGTATCCCAACTTCTATCAGATGACCTGCCAGAAAGTACGCTCACTGACCTCGTTGCAGGTTGCGTAGGAGAAGGACTGGCCGTTAAGTTTATGAATCATCGTAAGATTAGCGGTCAGCTTCCTAACCCATCTGATATATTGAGCGGTAAGGTCCGAGACCTTAAGACAAAGGAGATATCAGCGATGTACTCTCTTACAGTTTCTTTGTGTTATGAATTACAACAGGCACACGAGAAAAAAGACAAAACTTGGAATGAACAAGCGGATAGGTTCTTTAATTACATGATGGACAACTTTGAGACAGAGTTGGTTGTTATGGGTGCGAAGATTGCCTTAACAAATTACAAACTTCCGTTCGATCCTAGCAAGTTGAAATCATTTGATAGGTTCCATAAGAAGTTTGGCAAGTATGTCATAACTGCTATGGAGTCTAAATAATGTCGGACTATCACGATCAAAAAATAATAGACAAACTAGTTACAGCAAGGATTGCCTTACTACTGAAACATCCTTTCTTTGGCAACCTTGCAACTAGATTAAAACTTGTTAATGCAGACAACTGGTGTCCTACTGCGGGTACAGATGGAAGACACTTCTATTACAATACTAAATTCATAGATTCGCTGACACCCAAAGAAGCGGAGTTTTTGTTTGGACACGAAGTTCTACATAATGTATTTGAACACATGCTTGTAAGAATCGGTGACAGAGACCCACAACTATGGAACATAGCGGCAGATTATGCCGTGAATCAGATATTGAAAGATTCTAACATTGGCGAGATGCCTACAGGTAAGAAAGGTGAGAACAAAGGATTCCAAGACGACAAATACAAAGATTGGGCTTCTGAAAGAATATATGATGACTTGTATAAGACAGCAAAAAAGAACGGTAAAAAGTTCCTAGAGAAGATGGGTGAACTAATGGATGATCACCAGGAATGGGGCAAGGATGACGCACCGGGTCAAGGCAAAGATGGCAAAGGTGGAAAGAAAGATGGTAAGGGTAAACCTATCTACACAAAAGAAGAACTTAAAAAAATTAGAGATGAAGTTAAAGAAGCAATGGTTAGTGCCGCACAATCAACAGGTGCTAGTAACCTGCCAGGTGCTTTACAAAGGTTGGTTAAGGATCTTACAGAACCTAAGATGGACTGGAGGGAGATACTACAACAACAGATAATGAGCACAATGAAGTCCGACTATACTTGGATGAGACCTAGTAGAAAGTCATGGCACACATCTGCTATACTACCAGGACAAAACAATGATGAGATGATTGACATTTGCCTTTCTTTAGATGCTAGTGGTAGTATCAGTAATGAACAGTGTCGGGAGTTCTTGACAGAAGTCAAAAACATAATGGATCAGTACAAAGACTTTAGAATACATCTTTGGAGTTTTGACACAGAAGTATTCAATCCGAAAGTATTCACGCCTGACAACGCAGACGAATTATTGGACTATGAACTAGGTTCAGGTGGCGGCACAGAGTTTGAGTGCAACTGGAGATATATGAAAGACCAAGGCATAGAGCCCAAAAAGTTTGTGATGTTTACAGACGGTTGGCCATTTGATTCATGGGGTGACGAACACTACTGTGACACTATATTTTTAATTAACAATCCATACGAGAGGGACATAGAAGCACCGTTCGGCATTACTGTGCAGTACAATGACTAATGACACAAAAATATTATACATATCAACTGCCGTGTTCGTTGGATGGATTGCATACTACACTGTGAGGTATTATATTTAGAAATGACCCAAAAAAGAGAGCAATGGTATTCAGGATCAATGATCAAAGTCAAGTGTTGGAAGAACTGGATGATTGATGCGGCCTCTGTTTTGTTCGATGATAATCACAACGACCTTCGAGCGTTGCCTAAGACTGTAAGATTACAGCTACTGGTTGTTTTAAGTTTTGTGTGGAGTACAGTGTTCACCGTGTATTTCTTTTCAATATCTACAATGCTTTGGGGTTGGGTAGGTTTAGTAGTTGGACACCTTGGTGTAATATTCGCTATGTACTTTACATTCAAACAATTTCATAATCAACCGCATGTAAAAAAGCCAGATCCAAATGATCCGCCGTTGTATGATGATGTATGGTATGGATCATGAGTAAATATATTGTATTGGTAATGATGGCTGTTGTTTTCGCTATGTTCTGGAAAGGCGTAGAAGTTCTTGGACCAAGCAACACAAACAAAGATATACTGTACGAAGGACCAAAGAAAACTGTCGAACAGAGATGGCAGGATGCCTATGATTGGATGAAGGATAAACGTGAAAATAAATCCAAATAATTTTTTCAAAAGAGAATTAGACATATTACCACCACACTTTGTTAACACCGTGGTAAAGGCTCACGAAGCCGACATTGAAAATATGCGTAAGTGGATCTACGAGAATTGTTCAGGAAGATATTCAATTACCAAAGATATAATATATGACGGAGACACATCCAGATCAATTACCGTGCTTGGTTTTGAAAATCCAGGCGACCTAACCTTGTTCGCATTGAGTGGCAAGGCCCAAATAAATCAAAACTAACCGTTGCACTCCATAACTAATTTTAGTATAATATACGTATATTAATACCAATTGCAATTAGGAGAAAAAACAAATGGCAAAAGAAGAAGTAAAAAAAACGGAAACTGTTGAAGCACCAAGTACGGCGACGGCCAAACCTACTGCTCCAGCACAACCAGATCCGATGGCACTATCTATCGGCGACCTTAAAGGTCTAGCATCAATAATTGATGTGGCATCTACAAGGGGTGCTTTCAAAGCCGCCGAGTTGGCAGGTGTGGGAACACTTTTCAACAAACTTAACACATTCTTAGTAAATGTGGAAAAAGGTGGTCAACAAGTAGGATCTGACACAGCCGCACAGGCGCCAGCACCTACGGAAGGAAAATAAAATGGCAACACTAATGAACGTGAACAACCAAGCCATGCCAATGGGTGACAACACCGGAGCGGCAGGCGATGGCCAGACAGGTCCTAAGAGACACTTCAAACACATTGGAGAACTAGCGGACGCCTCTAAAGCCAAGGTGGTTATCATGTACAGAACAGTACCAGGCGAGCCAAACAACTGTTTGGTTGTTGGCACAAAGTTCTTACCTGACATATACCATAATGGTTTGATGAAGGCCGTTGAATCAGACGGTGCTCAGCAATCAGATGAACTGGCTGATTTTATAGGCAGACAAACGTTTGCAGACGGAACCAACATGCTGGCAATGTTACATAATGACAACTACATCAAGAAGTTCAAAACCAACGAAGTAATGGTCACATATGGAACAGGTCCAGATGGCAGAATCTTGTTGAACAAATTGAACGAGATGATAGCCAAGGAAAAAGGCGTAAAAGTATCTGAACTTTCACAAGATCCAGATGCACCGGCAGAAGCACAAAAGACTACTACAAAGAAAGCGGATGCCAAAAAAACAACCGCCAAAAAATAGCACATGGGTACAACTCACGAAGGATTTCGTAGAGGAATGGCCGGAGGTTTTAGAAGGTTTACACTTCCAGAACATGCCGGTCAAGTACCTGATATACATTAAGATTAAACTTAAAAACAATATTATCATACACTACGACATAGCACAAGAACTAAAAGTAAAGAAACAAGAGTCTATTGTTAGGTTCCTAAAGCAGACATTAGCAACAAACTACAATAAAATAATTAACGTTGATTTAAAATTTGATATTCCAGCACTGAAACGTGACATGGAGTCGAGGACATCATTGTTAATGTCTAAAACTTTTTCGAGATAGATTTAAATTTTTCTTTCAGCCAATCCAATTCATAAGAATATAACAACGCAGTGTCATCGTGCTTGTTTTTATCATAGTATTCAACGGCATCGAGGGCTCCACGTTGTACCAACAAAGCGTATTGGCCTTTGCCTAATTCGCACCACTTCTTAAGCCTGTAGCTAGATTCTACAGTGGGCTTCATTGCACACAATTTTAAGACTTCTCTAAATGCCACACGCCAACTTATTTCAGGTGTTTGATTGAAATGGCTTACGCCACACAACTGTGGGACGACGGTGTGAGGTTGGGACAAAGTGAAATCCAAATAAGGGTTTGATGTTATCAGACAAAGAAATTTATGATATAAAATTACAGACCTGTGTCCATACTCTAATCCATTGACTGGATTTTTAGCATGAAAAATGTAATGACAACGATCCTTCAGCCTATCTGGCTGGAAATTAAAATCAAAACTTTCATCTAAATCTATAGTGGGGAACACAGCAAAAAAGTATGGGGTATCGCTCATTTGTGCCGCTGTATGATATGCCGCTGTCCTCCCTTTTACTCCGTGGCTACGTTTAGCTCTAGGAAACTTATCCTTCAGCACTGCCCAATTGGCATCTGCACAAGGCTCATCATAAGACAGGAATATAATGTCCATTGGTTTTGCTTCATATTGATAATCATAATGCACACTTCTTTCTATGTCATAGAATTGTTTAATACTCCTGTTGCCTGGTAACAACATTATGTCCTTTGTTTGTCCCCAAGTATACAACTTTTCATCTTCCCAGAAACTAGGATAAAAGTCTGGTATAGTAACATCATTCAAATCAGCGTTTACTAGCCATTTGTAAAAAAATTTGTTTGTGTTATAGGCTTCCATAGGATTTTTCAAGGTGTACTTTGTTACAGAGATAGGCTGTTGAAATATTGTTGGATCAGCATGATAGTTTATATCTTTGTAGTCCCTTAGAAATTTTAAGTTATTCATTTGTTCTTTAAATTTCTTAGTTGGTATTAGCATCACATTACCTTCTTTATTCAATCCTGTTTTTGGATGCGTGGCGTACCAAACGTGTATCTGATCTTTTTCGTGTTGTTCTGGTATGTAATCCAAATAATCAACTGGCTTAAGGTTAACAAAATTTGCAAAGAACCAGAAGTACTCTGTCTTTATGTCGTCGATCACATTCTTCAGCACTTTGAAATAACTTTCTACAAACGGAACTACTCTAGTGTTTGCAAATGGTGATTGGTTGTGCGGGACATCATGGAATTTTACCTGTACACTATCAAACATCGAATTTACTAATCCTCTCACATATATAAGTTACTTCATCCATTTTAAGGTGCGGATAGATAGGAAGGCTCAATGCTTTTGCACACATATTTTCAGCATTAGGATTTCCGCCAATATTTTTGTTGTCTAATGTTTTTGTATAATGTACTTTTGTTTCTATACCATTCTGTGCAAGGTATGTTTTTAGCTCATCTCGTCTATCGGACAGAATTACTAATTTATGATAACTTGATTTTGTATTGCTTTGCGTTTCTACAAATTTATCATTAGGCAAAAGTTGTTTGTATTTTTTAAAAACTTTTTCTCTCATCTTTTGTAGTTTGTCAAATTTACTTAAGAGTAACAATAATTGATTCGCATGATCTTCTGATATCAAACTGTTGTATCCATATGTAGTCTTGCCATTCAATCCGTGTCTACGTAAAGATATTATACTGTCATAGACATCTTTACTATCAGTTAGCACCATACCTCCTGTGCCAAAACTTGGCAAGTTTTTCATTGGGTCAAAACTGAATACACTAATGTCACCTAATGCACCAGAAGGAATTTTTCTATACATAGCACCTTGTGATTGTGCGGCATCTTCTATCAATGGTATCCTATGCTTGTCACAATATGTCCTCAATCTAGTATAGTCTGCTGGGTTTCCAAACATGTTTACATATAACAAAGCACTAGGCAAACCCATTATGCCCCAGTCTCCGATGTTGCCGTGCTTATCAGTGTCTACAAAATGTATGTCTGCACCTATTCTTTTGATTGCCCCAGTTGTGGCCACATAACTGAATGCCGGACACAATACCGTACTCCCTTTGTTTATACCAACTGCCTTCATGGCAAAGTATAATCCGTCTGTAGCACTGCCAACACCTACTGCATATTTCCTTTTGTATTTTTTGGCTATTTCAATTTCTAACTGCTTAAGATATTTGCCCTGAAGCACGTCACCGGATTGCCACACTGCTTTAGCCCTTCTATTGAGTCGCCAAGAGTATGCCTCGTACAATCTATCGACACCATTAAATTTTATTTTGTAACCATTCATAGTAACTTTCTAATCCTTCTTCTAGTGTAACCTCTGGTTGATAATCTAATAGATCCTTGGCACGGCTTATATCTAGTGTGCCACGCATTGGATACAATTTATGATCTCCTATATCCTCAATATCGGATTTACTTCCAGTAATTTTTATAATAGTTTCCGCAAGTGTTCTTAAACTAGTAGAGTTGCCGGCTGTGATGTTAAAACTTACATTTGCTACAGATGACAATGCGGCCAGAACAATTCCCCTAGCGGCATCTCTTCTGTAAGTGAAGTCAACTTTATTGTTACCATTATGTAGTGTTATGGTTTTGTCTTTCATAGCCTTTTCAAAAAATTTGGATACCACCCTGTCAGGCATATCACCGGGTCCGTACACACCACTTGGTCTAACAATGCTGTAATTTAAGCCATCCCTTTTTGCAAACAATTTAACCATTCGTTCGCCTGTCAATTTTGCTTCACCGTAAATATTCTTTGGTTTAGTTTTTCCGTCCTCTTTAGTGCCATCTACAAAGTCACCATAGACCATACTGCTACTAATATAAACAAATTTTTTCACTGCCCATTTTTCTGCATGCCATAACATGTTTGTTGTCGTGTTTATTACTTTAGGTATTCCAACAATAGGATCATCATCCACTATCTTTGCTCTCGGGTACGTTGCTAGGTGTATCACTATGTCTGGGTTGTGTGAAAATGCCTTCAAACATACAAGTCTGTCTAGTATGTCGCCTGGGATAAAAGTAACATTGCTTGTTTTCCAATTCCTTGTACGCCACAGATATAAGCTGTTCAATTGTTGCATTGACATAATTCCGTATGTGTCATGATTATCAACCACCGTCACTTTGTGCCCATCATTGGATAACATCTCAACTATCTTTGATCCTATGAATCCTTTTCCACCTGTGACTAATATCTTCATCCTAAAACTTTCACTCCGTACTTGCTGGTAAATGCTTTACCATCGTCTCTATCATTCACGATCGGTTGGCCCTTTATGTTCAAACTTGTGTTCAAAAGTATTGGGCAACCAGTCTGTTTTTTCCATTCCGTTAACAGAGCATGAAACCCTGGATTATCCGTCTTACGCACCGTTTGAACCCTAGATGTGTGATCATGATGTATTATGGCAGGGAAGTCTTTACCATGCGTACACGCCGCTGTAAATTGCATATAAGGGGTGTTTTGAACTGCTTTAGGCAGGGTGAAATACTCGTTTACATCCTCCTCTAATATGGCCGGAGCGAATGGTCTGAACTTCTGTCTCTTCTTAATGCCGTTTACCAGATCCTTGACCTCCTCACCCCTGGGGTCTGCCAATAATGATCTATTACCAAGTGCCCTAGGCCCAAACTCTGCCCTGCCACTTGCAACTCCCACCATCTTGTTTTCTTTTAATTCTTTAATAAGTCCGTCTACCGGATACTCACCGTCTATCTCATGTCCTAAGAAAGGGTGTTCCCATTTTAGATGAGACTTCTGGTGTGCGGCGATACAACCTAAACTAGATCCTGCGTCACCTGGATTCGGAATAATCCATATATTGTCAAACAAGCCCATGTTAGCCAATACCCTGTTGGCGGCACAGTTCAACGCTACACCACCTGCATATACAAGATTACGTGATCCATACTTGCTGGCTCTATGCCATAACTCTACAAGACATTCCTCTGTCACTGCTTGTATGCTGGCGGCTATGTCCATCACATCTGCGTTTGGTTCCCAATCCGTAAGTCCTCTGTGTAAATTCTTCTTAAGTTTGAAAGGTGTTTGATACACGAAATCATCGTATATTTTTTGTTTGTATTTTGGTTTTCCGTATGCGGCCATGCCCATTAGAATATATTCTTCTTCTGCAGGCTTTAGTCCACAACGATGAGTGAATGCACTGTAAAGTATTCCTATGCTGTGCGGATATTTTATTGTTTCTTTTCTCTCAATCCAAATTTTGTCAGCGGTAGATATACTGACTGTTTCCCATTCACCTATTGCATCTACTGTAAGTATTGTTGCTCCTGTGTCCTTGAATGGTGAAGTGAAATATCCTGCCGCCGCATGTGAATCATGGTGTTTCACATACTCATCTATTTTGATATTAAAGTGATCTAAATGCCATTGTGGCATTTCTGTATAGCTTAACGCTGTTCCCCATTGTCCTGCGTAAAGCTGTCTTGTTTTCTTTAACAAAGGTTTCTCATAATAAACAACTTTATTAAATGGTCCAAATGTCTTTGCCTCGTCCACTATTTTTTGATTTAGATAATGATCGTTCTTGACCTTAGAATAACGTTCACTGTGTGCCGCCCACAGTATCTCGCCTCTGCCTGAACTGTAATCTACAACAGCCATTGCGGCATCATGATTCATACAGTTTATTCCTAATATCTTCATTAAGACTCCTCTGACGCTAGATACTTCTCGGCCTCCAATGCGGCCATGCAACCCATTCCTGCGGCTGTGACTGCCTGTCTATACGTTTTGTCTTTTACATCGCCAGCGGCATAAACCCCTTCAACACTTGTTAGGGTTGAATCTGGCTTGGTTATTATGTAATTTTCGTTATCCATTTCAACTTGGCCTTTAAATATGCCTGTTGCAGGATCGTGTCCTATTGCTATAAACACTCCATCAATCTTCTTATCGGTTATTGTTCCATCGACTGTGCTTTTAAGTCTTACTCCAGTTACATTTTTAGGATCTTCGTCTCCGACTATTTCTTCTATTTGGCTGTTCCATATGCATTCTATCTTTTCATGTGCAAACAATCTATCTTGTAGTATTTTTTCTGCCCTAAGTGTATCTCGCCTATGCACTAGATAAACTTTACTAGCCATTCCCGTAAGATATAATGCTTCTTCAACTGCACTGTTTCCTCCTCCCACAACTATGACTTTCTTGTCCTTGAAAAAGAATCCATCACAAGTTGCACACGCCGACACGCCAAAGCCTGAAAACTTCATCTCACTGTCAATGCCTAACCACCTTGCCTGGGCACCTGTAGATATAATAATGCTGTCTGCTGTGTATGTGTCTCCGCTGTCTCCTGTTGCCGTAAATGGTCTTTGGCTGAGGTCCACTGACTTTATCATGTCTGTGATAATATCTGTACCAACACTCATGGCTTGTTTTTCCATTTGTTCCATTAACCATGGCCCTTGAATTACATCTCCGAATCCAGGATAGTTTTCTACATCTGTAGTAATTGTCAACTGTCCACCTGGCTGTGTGCCTTGTACCATCATCGGTTTGAGCATGGCTCTTGCGGTGTATATTGCCGCAGTGTACCCCGCGGGTCCAGATCCTATTATCAATACTTTTGAATGTTTGTTCATTTGTTGTGTGGTCCTTGGTTGCCGTGTTTGTCTAGTATATCCTGTTTAATAAGAAATGCCCACATGTTTGCCTCCATATGAGGCACTTTGAAATCATATTTTGTTGGTGCTTCAAACATTTTATTGGTGTCCTCATACTTGCTTTCTTTAATTGTGTCCATCCATATTGTGTAGTCTGCATTAAAATCTGTCCTGTTTTTTTCTGTTGGACATATGAAATCTGCAACTACATTCCTGTTCTTTTCAATGGCCTCTTCGGCATACGTCCACATTCTCATAGACTGTCTCTTCCTACCTTCTTCTGAAAAATCCCAGTCATCTGATTCTTTTCTCACTTCGTCTGCATTCAACCATACGGCGTTGAACATGGGTGCTAACAATTTCGCCAACGTTGTTTTACCCGATCCTGGCAAGCCCATTACTAATATTTTCACCTGCCTATCTCCCAGCCTATCACCACACCATAATTTTCACCTCCGTTGTGCTTTTCATATGCAGGAGAAAGGAAAAACCCGCCAGCCTTGTATCGTACCATAGGGAGTACATCATGAGATTTATATCCAGTGACCAATCCAATTTCTAGTTTCCAATATTCATCTAACTCGAACTCCCTGCCAACGTATGTGCTGATCCTGTCCTCAGAATTGTAAAACACACCCGCTATATTGTCGTCCATTGTGCACCTAGCGTGTGGATGTATATTATTGTAATTTGCTTCGAGGCCCATGTGCATCGACACCGCCAAAAATAATCCTAAGCAGTTCATTTTACTTTAAGGAATCCCTTCGCTTTGACCAAAGCAGTTTCCCAATCTTCTAGGGTGATGTCATACTCAAAATTCTGTGTAGTTTCATTCACTTGTAATTCCTCAGCGCCGTTTTTGATGTGAAAATTCCTAGCCATCGCAGTAAGTGGTGAAAGCGTGACAAGTCTATTTAGATGATTAGACTTCTTGACCATCTTGTAAACTTCATCTACTATTGCACGTCCGCCACCTTTCTTCTTTGCCCACACAGTGTATGCAATAGCAATGGATCCTTGTGCACCTGCCCTGTGAATAGATTGTAAAGCCGAGTCTTTGCTCAACTGGTCCATCTCTTCTACAGTCTTAGGTACTTTATCTGTAAAGGCGAAGCACATAATTGCAGATATTTCACCTACGTCGTCTTTCAATCCAAATATCTTTCTACCATATGATTGCCTGAATTGTAGATCTAGTTCTGGACGCACAGGATCTTCCTTTACATCTATGTAAGGTAGTTCAACTAATTCATACTTTGATTCTTTTATTTTTTGCTTGGTGTACGATTCTAAACTTTTATAATTTTTATTTGTGTAGGATTGCAACTGAGAAAATTTGTCCATTAGGCCTGTGACGGATGGATGACCTTTCCATCTTTCCAAGACTTCTTTCAGCTTCTCTCTATTAAGTATGTCCATTTTTACTTGTATATAAACGGGTCTTTTTTCTTCAGCTCTTTCAATCTTTTACGGAACTTTCTTTCTTCACGTATCTTGTTAATCAACTTCTTTATCCATTTAAACATTATGATCCTCCTATAAGTTTTTTAAACGTTGGTAGCATTAATTTTACAGCATCTCTATGTGCTTGGTCAAGTGGATGTGTTGTAGCATACTCGTAATCATTCAATGTTGCCCATTGGTTAAAGCCCATCATTCTTTCTCCGAATGTAAACCAATTACCAAAATCAATTTCGTCATGTAACGCTGTCATCAAGGAGTCTTGCTTTTTATGTTGGTCAAGGTCTCTGTAAAAAAGACTGTTGTCTGCTAGTGTAAACAAATATGGTATTTTCTTCTTCTGCAATATATTTTGTAACCAAATTATGCTCTTCCAACTGAGGTATGTCTCATGGTATTCGTTGGCCGCGTGTCTGTATATCGAGTCTGCAAAAGGCCCAACACCGGTTTCTCGCATTATTTCCTCCCTACGTTTCCATTGTTCCATTTGTACTTCCGATCCTTTAAGGTTGTCATGCCTCTGATCAGCGGACATAACGGTATCCCATGGGGAGATTGTAGTCCATCGTGTGTCCTCTAACTTTTTGTGTCTGGGCATTGCCCAGTCATAGCGTGAATTGAAACTCCACATAACCACAACACCTACGATGTGGTCCGTTGTACTGGTAACAGCGTTGAACAGTCTACGTGCTATTCCTGAATTTCCTGTGCCAGGATACGCAGAGCTTACAAACTTGTTAGCCTTACTTGCTTTGTATAGGCCGTAAGCCCAGGTTTTCTTGCTGGGAGTTCTGCCATTGTCATCATCACTTAATTCGTGACCGAAAGTAAAACTACAACCGCCTGCTATAAATTTTTTTCTTTTACTCATATATTCCTAAAACATTATTTAAAAGTGGAAATACTTCTCCAAAATTTTCTTTTCTGTACTTGTCCGTCTGTAAAATCCTTGCTTTTCTCTGATCACGCATCTCAGGTGAATCCCTGTCCGAAGCATTCATAAATCTTAGACTAGGTTGAAAATCAGTAAGCATGTGGTACCTATCATTTATTATTTGTTTAACCTGGTTTGGCAGTGTCTGTACGTTGAAATAGTCTGGATCGAACAGCGTGTTCACATAAAAGAACTTGGGTTGAAACTGTGCAACCCACAGAGCAATTTTCGCCCAATTGAAGACGTTGAATATGGAAACAGTTGAACATATTTGGAAATCCATGTTTGCTGTCCTACGTTCCTTAAACTTAATTAAATTAGCATTTACTTCTCTCCAGTTAGCGGGGTGTCTCTGGTACTCAAAAGGTTCACCAACATCATCTATGCTGAATGCTATCTCTACGTGTTTGAAGTATGCCCACAGATCAAATATTTCCTGTGGTGGCAACTGTGTCCCATTTGTGTTGTAATGAATGTCAATGTTTTTAGCATATCCTTTCTCAACACAATGCATCAGTATCTTAAAGTGGTCCTTGATCATGAATGGCTCGCCGCCTGTGAATTCAAAGTACTCCACGTGTGCAAGATCTTGTTTCAAGTCCTCGAAGAACTGAGGGTTACGCTTTGGCCAACCGCCTTCTTTTAGGTTTCTTAACGCAATTGGATTCTCCCCATAGTCCAGTTCCTCTTGTGCCCATTTCGATGAACTCCACGATCCACATATCCTACATTTTAAGTTACACACATTTCCTAACTTAAAATCTATAAACTTTAGTGTTGGCTCGCTGTTAGGGGTCCAGTCCGTTAGGCTTTTCTTCATCTTGTAGATTGAATTCTGCCTTTTAGATGTCTTTCCGGCATCCTCTTCCTGCCAACAACTCTGACAGCCGGTTGGACGTTCGCCTGCACGGAACTTGTTACGGAGTTTTTGCATGTATTCTGTATCTTGTATTGATTTCAAACTTTGCTCGTACACTTTTACACCAGGCACACTGCCTTTGTACAGACAGCAAGGCGATGCTCCACCATTTACATCAACTTCTAGGTGGGTCCAAGGCAGAGGACAAACATTTGATTTTATATACTTGTCCACCAATCCAATACCCTTTTGTCTTTGCTTAATATTTTTGTAATGTCTTGCTTCCTAATTTTATCCAAATACAGTTGCCTTTTTTTGCCCTTAGACGTTGGCGTGAATGTTTCCCTTGTTTTTAAATTTTTAATTACATCCATTAATGCCCTCTGTTTTTTCGTCGCACGAGGTTCCATATACACTAATGCTTCGTCAATAATTGTGTGCAATAGATCCTTCGGCAGTGATAACGGACTCATAATCTCATCATTACTGAAAGTAAACATGACTTTTGTTAAAACTTCCGTGTCAAGTTCTTGACTTAAATTAAACATATTTTTAAGTTCTAATAGTTCTGGCATTGTTATTGTGTAATCTAATCTCATCTGTCTTGGATTCGTAGATACCGACAATCCTTCTTTAAAATTACGCAACCATTGTGTGTAGTCTAGTCCGTCTCTGATATATTCTGCAACTTCGCCTGTGCCATCCATTGATGCACACACTTGCCAATCATTGAAATAACTTAATAAATCAAAAAGATTTGATTTTTGAAATGACGTTCTACTTAAATTGGTGTTGTACCTGACGTACACCTCGTCTGCAAATCCTAATTCTATGATCCTTTCCATAGCTTTCCAGTGCATATCCCACATCAAAGGTTCTCCCCCGCACCAGTATATTTCCCTGACCTGTTTTGTTTCTATAGCATCGACGAATTCTTGCACTACTTGTTTGTCTTGAAATGTTTTAATTTGTTCTCGTAACGGTGACGCCATCCATGGTTGTGACTCTTTACTCCAAGTTTTGTTTTTTCTGGATTCTGCCTCCCAACTCGAACTCAACATATCACCACACATTCTGCATTTGAAGTTGCATAGATTGTTGAAACGATAATCAAAACTAATGGTTGGCATTGTGGTTGCCCCTGTTTCGTCTGTTTTTTCAAATGCCTCATCTATCCTATTTTCAAATAACTTGTTCCAGTAAGATCTGTAGACGTCTGTGTTAAGTAGTTTGTAATCGCATACTTCACATTCTGATAATTCCTCTCCCGCTAACATACGCAATCTCACAGAACGCATGTGCTTTGAATTCCAATGTTCTTTAAGGGACAATGGTTTGTACTCCTTAGCATCATTTCCTGTGTCTATGTACTGCTTGAAACTCTGTGCTGGCTCTCTTGATGCACAGCACATACGTCTTTCTGTCTGTGGTGACAGGTATGTGTGCGTCCATGGCGCCATACAGAACGACTTATTTCCCTCGTTTGGTTTAATTTTTTTCATAGTTGTCAAACAATTCCTTCAGTTCAGGGAACACGTGCACCAAACTTTCCTGCCTCACATTGTCATATTTTTTCGTAAGTTTGAAAAACATGGGCAAATTTTCTGATGTATCTTTTTCATTCATCCATTTGATTGCACTTTCAAAACCTTTTGTTGCCCTGGTAAGATGATCTTTACCTTCAAGCCATTTGATATGTTCCAAATACTTCTGCTCAACCCGTTTTTTATATTCAGGCGGAAACATATCCATTCTTTGCCATTTTGGCCATTGTAGCAAGTTGAAGTTAAAATCCTGTGGCTTTATTAGACCCTGCTGTACCCAGCTCTTATGAAAGTCTGGCACGTGAAGGGCATTGACCATCCCAACAGTTGCACTTATATAAAAATCGACCTGTGGGCACACCTCGATCATTCTTCTTCTGTTAGCAATCGTGTCCTCCCATTTGGTTCCCTTACGTATTATCTCTGCCCTGTCGCCTTCGGCATCAAGACTTGCCCCTACCGACACACTATCAAACTTGTTCCATAATTCTAAAACATCCATGTCTTTGAATTTGAGTTTTGAAAAATTAGTATTATAAATTAATCTAACATGGTACATCTTCCTTTTGTCCAACTCTTTTAGTATCCTGTAGTGTTCTTCCATTATTAATGGTTCACCTCCTGCAAAATAGAATTGTTCAACATGATCAAATTGTTCTAGCAGTTGATTCCAGATATCGTCTGCTGTTCTGCCTGCTCTCATAATTTTAGGGTGTCCGGGATCACTACCGTGTATTTTTTTATGATCTTCGTACCAATTTGAACTAAACCATGTTCCACAACTCCTGCAGGCCATGTTGCACAAGTTACTGAATCTAATATCCCAATACTTAATTACGAATTCTGCACTACCATCTGCGCCTGTGGAATCTGTTAAATCCACGTGGTGGCCAAAGTGTTTATTCGAACTCAAACGCAAACTAAAGAATCCAGATTTTTCCTGGTCATAACATTTGGCACACTGTTTACTTTTTTTGTTGGCTAACATATTCAGTCTCATTTGTTTTAGAGCAGTGTCATTGAATATTTCTTTCATATCCTTATCATTAACATTTCCAATAGGATAGGAATCCATTCCAAAGCAACAAGGATACGCCCTGCCATCAGGAAATGCGTGTAGGTGCATCCACGGTAACATGCAGAAAGTATCACTTTTAAGCAACAACTCTTTCTGTTTAAGAGTCATGTCCTTGATCTTTAACTTCTCAGGCTCTTTCGCCCCGTACTCATATGCCACGGTACCATTCTCCTATTATTGGGAAAGTTTTTTCAAAGTTCTTTCCTGTTCGTTTGTCGTATTGACTGTAAAATGCTTTAAAGTCTTTTTGTAGTTTACTCTGCTCGGCGGCCCCAGCGTGTGGTGTCTTAACAACATCTAGGTAATCGATAAGTCTTTGTGTGTGATTGACCTCCATGTGTTCCAAAAACTTTTCATGCTTATTTAAAAACTTTACCAAGTCCTGTTTAAATTTATTTCTTAGATCATCTGGTAGTACAAGTGGAGACTGAAAGCTAGGGAAACGTAAAATGTTAAGTGTGTAATTCATTTTTGGCCCGTATACTGCACCTGCAGTTTTAAACCATATGATTTTTTCCAAGAATTCAGGCAGGGACTCTAAACATAGTGCATTCACTGTGGCCATGTTGTGTATTTCAGAAGGCACTTTGTCTGCCATCATGTTAAGTACATTTCCAAACCATTCACTATAATTCAAACCATCTCTGATATATTCTGCTTGTTTGCCAACTGCTTCGCAACTTGTGTATAAATGAAAGTGTTCAAAATTTTTCAATTTGTCTTTGAACCTGTTTATTATCTCAGGCTTTGCCCCTAGGTTTGAATTAATGGCTATCCTCATTCCAGGTCTCATCCTATCTCCTTGTGTTTCTATCCAATCTAGTAGTCTCCACAGATTTGGACTCATCATAGGTTCCCCTCCCGTTATACGCAATTCATCTAATGTCTTGTGTAGGTCACTTTCCCACCATTTGTAGAATGCTTCAACATATGGATTAGTTTCATCTTTTTTGTAAGGTTCAGCTGAATCGTGTGCATGGGTAAAATGGTTACGTCCATCCGTTGTCATACCTGTGTATGGTCCTTGTCTTTTGATATTGTTTGCCCAAGTCGAACTAAATGCAGGATTACAATATGTACAAGCAAACTGACATACCCTATCAAAAGCAATCTCCAAAGTTCTTAGATTGAAATCTTTTTTATAGTCTGACCTGTACGCATCGTTTAATTCTTTATCAGTGTAAATTTTAGATTTGTAGACCCTGTCACTGATAGAATCTCTTCCTATGTCTTCTATCTTCCAGCAGTACTCACAACCTGCAGGTCGATCTCCGCACTGCATCTGCCTACGCTGTTCCTTTTTTTGCTTGGTATTATGTATTGCACTAGGATTTTTTTTAATTTCTTCAAGATCAATCTTATGGGGAAGAGGATGGTGACAACTTGTTGTCATTCCACTGCCTAGCCATATAGTTGCGTTGTACCATTTTGCACCGCAAAAACTTGCAGACTTTGTATCTAATTTCTTCTTTCTAAATTCTAGATCCTTCATGCGGCCATGCACTCCTTCCAGAATTCTTCCATTTCAGGAAATGTGTTTAAAAATCGTGTCAACCGTCTCCGATCGTGTTCGCTAAAAAAGGCGTAAAAGTTTTTTTTATTTTGCGTACTTGCGTCCGCATTTTCTTGCCAGTATGCGAGATTCCTTTGCATCTTCTGTATCTCGAAGTCTTTGAATATGTGTAGCCCGTTGTCCTCGCCGGCATTGTCCTGCATGTACTTGATGTTGTCCTCGTGTATGCTTTGGTACGACTCTGGTAGCAGTGTGATCTGTTGCCATGCCGGCTGTCTCAACAGTGGTACATCGAACCACACCCTCTGGTACGTCTTGCTGTATCTGGTACGCAGTTCCAGTATCTTCTCCAACAGCCTGTCCATACTTGTTATGCTGAGGTTGTTGTAGGTGCATATGAACGTGATCGAATTACGCACAGGAATACGGTCCAGGAATTCCTCCACGTTGTCCATCATGTAGTTGAAATCCAGTCCATCACGTATGTACTCTGCACGTTTGCCGAATGCGTCCACTGACACGAACTGCATCATGTGTTCAACCTTCTCCTGTGTGCATATCTCCTGCGCCATGTTGAAGTATTTCTCCTTCAACTTTTTATCTGGTGGACACATGTTGCTGGTTACATTGAGGTGCAGGTCATCCTTTGGATGGTCTATTATGTACTGGAACACCTTGTAGGTATTGACATCCATCATTGGTTCACCACCGGTCATACGGAAATGCTTCAAATTCTTGTACAGCGTCGGCCACCATTTCCAGAACGCAGTCACGTATGGGTTGTCCTCCCTGTTGGGTATGGGACGTCTACTGCCCTGAAAGTGCTCTGGTGCGTTGTGGGGAGGAGATGTGGGATATTGGCCATACCTGTCAATCTCCTTGCCCCACGTTGTTGAGAACTGTGGAGAACAATAACTACACTTGAAGTTACAAGCGTTGTTGAAGTTTACCTCCACGTACCTCGGTGTCCAACTTGTCGTCATTGGATTCTGTCTAATCTGCTCGAAGTCCTGCATGGCCCATGGTTCACCACTGCGGTAGTGTCTGTCTGACATCTCACCTGTGTCCTCCATTTTCCAGCAGTACGAACAGCCTTCCGGGCGTTCGCCTTGTAGCATCTTGAATCTTTGGTCCAGTTTCTCCACGGTGTTGTGCAGTGCCGCAGGATTTTTTTCCAGGTGTCTCTTGTCTATCTTGTGCAATGGTGGGTGATAGCATGAATTGGTCATTCCTGTTGGAAGGTGTAACGACGTCTGGTTCCACTTGGCCAGGCACATTGTGGGTGAAACTGTCTGTAGCTTTTCCTTGGCCTTTAGTGCGGCCTGCTTATAATCACTTGTACTCATGATCTTGCACTCCCTTGTTTCGGTGTTGTGGCATACAGAACTTGAAGAACCTGCTGTCCTGGTGACTGTAATCGGCCACGGGAAGGTCCAGTTGCTGGCGCAGGCTTTCACCGTAGGCATAGAGTTCGGTGTCGACATCATTGTTTTCTATAAACTCCAAATACATTTTCTCCATTTGGTCAAGGTGGCTGACCGATACGTGATCGTCACCAGCGAGCACCGTCTGGTAGCATCCAACCCTGGCTCCCATCATGGCGTACTTGCCATTCTCTACATCTGCACCCACACTCATCCATGTGGAAAGTATCCTCAAGTTGGTAGGCCATATCTTGGCCTTGAATATGCCTGGGTCCAATGGTTTGCCTTTATCGAGGCACATTTTGACCCCTTCACGATAACCGGCGGTGAATGCCTGTTGTTTGGAGCAGTTGATCACTGTGGTGCTGTAACAGTTGTGTAAATTTTCGTGTGGCACTCCCCAACAGAAGTCAACTTGGTTTTCCTGGGTCTCTGCATTCTCGTGCGTCTTCATTGACCTGCAAGTGTCCCTGTGCCATCCTACCAGTCCACCGTTGCCGTAGACCAATCCATTAATGTTGTTCTTGGCTCTCCATCTATGCACTGCCTTCCTGTCTGTCCTTGTCCAGTCCAGTGTTTGTAATAGAAAACTCTCATCTATGACGTTGTCCCCATCCACGCTTATAAAGAATTCTGTGTCTGCTTTTTCAGCCGCGGCCTTGTGTGCGGAATCAAAACCTTTCACTCCGTCAACACGTTTTGCCCATGGCACTTTGTTCTTAAGGTCGGCCCAGTTCTCTTCCTTGTTGGGCTCCTTGTAACTTATGTAAACAAAATCTAGATCTGTTACTCTGGTTTTATCTGCCATTGGTATCCTTTCTCTTCTATCCTATCAATCCAAAAAGGATCCCCATCTTGGAAATGGCCCCCGATTTCACCTTTCACAAGAACTGGGTATCTTAACACACTTTTCTTCCTTGGTTTAGGTTCTATTCTGCCATCCTTGATCATGTACGCATACTCACCTGCACGTTGTATCTCAAGCTTCTGTTGTAGGCTGACTTCAATTTCCTGACCCTCTATAACCACTGTGTGTATTTTCTTTTTTGGTGTAGGCATACTCGCCAGGGCCTTAAAAATTGCGTCCATTTAGGTCTCCTATCAATTTCTTGTTATGGTAATGCACTATTCTTGTTTGCCTGTATCCGCCAATGTAAAGTTTATTTCCTACCTTCATTGGATTGAGATAATTGTCGTTTTGCAGTTGTGGTGACACGTCATTTATTTGACTTTTGTTGTGCATAAACTTGAACCATTCGTAATCTATCTTGTCTTTCTGTAGGGGATCCTGTATTTTATTTGCCAATGCGTACACGACATCTGTGGTTGGCTGTTCGTCATGGCAGTTTACAAGCACACTCTTCTTTACTGTTTTCCAATCTTTTATAATTGTTTCACAGAGATCATAGAACTGCTTTGCCTTTACGCTTCTCCTGAAGTAGTGCAAACCATTGTAGACGTCAGGCAGTTGGTTCCTCACAAATAGTTTTCTATAGTAACTGTTTTTTATTACATCGTCCTGGTAGTTCCTGCAATTATACGAGAAGACTTGGTCATGTTGCCACAGTAAGTTCCACCACCAGTCTGTGTTGGTTGTAAAAAGCATATCTGCTTCCAGTTTCACAGTGTGTGTAAATGGTGTTAGGCCAAATACTTTGTATTCGTTATTCAACTTCCATTCTTGTTCGGAACTATCGTTTTCTTTTAGGACTTGAACAAAGTCAAACAGTTCATCTTTGATGGGTTTATCTGTGATCACACACACTTTGCTGTGCCTGTTGACTTTTTTAATACTTTTTGCAAGTTGCCTACTGAGTTCTATGTAGTCCGTAGAAGAATTATTTAGAGCAAACCATACATATCCCTTATCCATTACACCACTCCTTGTCCATCACATGCACGTCCAATCCTGATGTGAAATTCACAGCGGTGTTGTGCTTATAAATTATTCCGTCTTCGTCACTGTCTATCACATCCACAGTGTCCGCCAACATGCTCATAGGTGTTGGTATGCGGTTGCCAAGATTAAGCTGATGCATAGCTATTGCAAAAGCAAAGTCGTTCCTGTAATTTGCATAACGTATCCTGTAAAGGTTTCGATAGTGAGGGTAATATTCCTGCACATGTTTAATCATTTCAAATATTGCTTTGGCTTTGTCTGTCTTGCGGAACAAAGTCACAGTTGCCCATACCAAAGGCAGTGTGCTTTCATCTTTGCCTTCTATAATGTTGCAACCTGTGAGATCGTGTACCCGGTCGTGCAACATCATATCAAATTTGGTGTCAGCTAGTTCCAAAAGTGTGGATGAAAAAACAAAATAATCACAATCCATCAGTATTGTTGTGTCATATGGAGAATGCTCGTAGGCAAGGGCACGTTCCTTGTTGTACCACGCAACTGTTTTTCCCCTGTATGGTCTTGTATTTGTTGTCTTTGCCTCGACCAACTTGTAATTGATCATGCCCATCGGTTTGAACTTTTTGAACGTTTCTATATTTGTAACTATTGTGATGGGGACTCCAAGATATTTCCTTATTTGTGCAACACAACGTTCGGCCAATTTATGATACTGGATATCAGGAGTGTCAAAACAGTACAGCAGTACACCTGTTGTCATTATTGTCCCTTGTTTGCGAGATCTTGGTGTAGCTGTTGGTATGCGTTAAGTGTTTCCTGGTTCCGTTCTATAAGTTTTTTAAGGAAATCTTCTGGATCTTTGACATGACAAGGATTTTCATTAACATCTAACACGTAGAAATCTTCGCTTTGTTGTTTTAGTGTGCTTATAAGATTTATGGTGTTGGCATCCGCCTTGAACAGCCTTTCGTTGTAGGCCATAAGCTGTCGAGAACGCATCTTCTCCAGTGCGTTTTTCTTGGCCTGCGCCACTTCAAAGTTTAGGTCAGAGTGTTTTTTAATATTGCCAATATCCATAACTGTATTATACAGTTAATTATTAGTAAGATCAATACCGGGAAATAAAAGTTATTATGCTTTAGAGTTACTTTCTATAGCAGTACCTGATACAGTGTACACTGGGTTCAGTCCCTGTGCCGTTGTCGGTGCCATTGTGTGCAATGCAAAGTCAGTCACCCCTATGAAGTTCTCAAACTGGTCAACACTAGCTGTATTACCGTCTGTAAATTCACTGTCTCCTGAGTCTGCGTCAGTCAATGTCATCTTGATTGTGACTTTGACAGCTGTTCCATAAGTTGCGTTGTCGACCTTTGCCTCACCTTTCAAAGTCATCGAAGTGTAAGTTCCGCTTGATTGTGTAATTAAAAATATTGTTGTGTAAGAGGTGCCTAGATCATCTACGCCGTTAGCAAAACCGTCTGTGGACAGTGTCTCGCCTGACCCTGATCTTGTTGATACCTGTGCACCTATGTCAAAGTTGCCCATCGCAGTGATCAACTCGTCAACTGATGCATCTTTTGACGTTGCTGAACCACCACCGTTTCCTGTTCTAGTAAGTTTTACCCTCAGCTTACCGCCTGCGTTGAAAAAGAATCTTAGATTGTTTCCACTAGCAAATGTTGCCGAAAGCTCAACTGTGTGATTACCAGCGAATCTACCAGATGCCGCCGCACTTCTCAACTCTGAACTCTCTGAAATTGCCGTTGCACTAACGCACCCACCTGCCACTGACGCCGCCAGTGTGGCTAGGTCCGTCGCCACCGCCGCTTTGACCTTAATTGTGTCACCTGCTGTGACCTGTCCCCTGGCCGTCATAGAATCGTTGGTGTGGTTGGCTACGTTGTCTATGCCCGCCAACAATGAATTCCAGCTGGCCGCTCTAATACTATTTGAAGCGCCTGCGTCCACTGTTGCAAGTTCCGTTTGTCCAAGACCACGAGGTCCTGCACCTGTTCCTGCAATCGTATTCCACCCATAAGGATCACTGGAACTGTTAACAAACACGTTGTATTCGTCGTCTTTTATCAATTCTCCTGCTAGATATCCCATAAAACTATTTTATCCCTATTACGCACTCTGTAAGTGCTACTTCTTCATTATATTTATCTTTAATTAATCTGCCTAGCGTATTAAATGCTGTGCATTCATTTAGCTCGGCCACACGTGCCATTCCTGTGCCTGCTGATACTATACGATCACCTGCTGATCCTTTGCCAGCTACCCTTACCGGAACACGTTCTTTTAAAGCAATGGCCGGGTGGGTGTCATTGTTGCCAGCTTCTGCGTTCATCAAATATGCTGGAGTATCAGACACAACTCCAAAAACAGAATTTGATAATTCTTCCATGCATTTTGTAATCTCTTGATTCCCACCTAAAATTACAACTTCGCCAGTTTCTAACGGAGTGTCGGTGGCATATCTCTCTGCCAAGTCAGCGTATTGAGCCGCTGTAGCAGTTGCGTGGATCACATTGGCTCTGATGTCTACCAACGTTGGTGCTGACATTTCACTGCCGCCCACGTCAGTTGACTTGAAGGCTGTCCAGGCTCCGCCTGCGTTTCCATGTATCGTGGTACCATCGTCTGCAAATGTTTCATCCCATACCCAAAATAAGTCTTGTTCCGTTGCCGTTGAAGCATTACCTCTGTTGACTTTCAGACCAGTGAAACTTGGCATTCCGGAATTTGCTGATATGTTCCTGTTTAGTTCAATTATATTGTCTTCTACTGATAAAGTAGATGTGTTAATGATTGTGTTTGTTCCGTCCACTGTAATATCGCCAACTCTTAAGTGTTCGATCCTTCCTGTGGAACCTTTTATTCTTAAAGCTTCTTTTGTTGTGCCACCGTCATTGACAGTGAAAATAATGTCTTTGTCCTGCGTTGTCTGTGCAATAGTAAAATCATCACTGGACAGTGTCATTGTGATGTCTGAACCTGCACCAATTGTTACACCGGAGTCATTCAAAACACCAAGTGTGCCTGATGTGGTGTCATTAGCGTTTGATCTTAGGTAATTGGCCGCCGCTACTCCACCAAGCGAATCAGAATCTGTTGCTGTACCCCTAAATTTTGCTGAAGTTACACTGCTTGATAATTGAATACCTTGTGCAACTGAAGAATACCCTGCTGAAATTAATGCCGCCCCGGCTGTGTCTGACGAGCTTGGAGTAAATGCAAGGTTAGACACAATGCCTACCACTGCATCATTGGCTACTAATTTAAGGATTGTTCTATTTGTCCCTGTGTTATCTTCAACTGTCTCTGCGAACACCTGTGTTACACCAGAACCGGCCACTGTTGTTGGGCCAATCAGTGTCCAAGTCGAACCGTCATAGACATAATATTGTTTACTAGTGGTGTCGAACCATGCGTCTCCTAGCACAGCGTTTGCAGGTTGAGTCGGTGAATTGGTTGGTCCACCTGCTGGTTTAAATTTTGTTCCGTCGTATACGTTCAACCTTTTGTTTGTTTGGTCGAACCATAGTTGCCCTTGGATTTTGTTATTTGGAGCTGACGTGTTATTAAAATTCTCTAGGAGTTTGATAAGATTTTCGTTAAGCTTCTCACCAAATCCAGCATAACCTTTTCCAATAAGTGTAAGGTCAGTAGTCGTGGTGTCGATAGTCCCATCGGCCAAGGTGACCAATAAGGTTCCGAACGTGTTGTTTATCTTGTATGCCATACCTTAATTGTTTGATTCGTTGTCTCTAACGTCAATTAAGAAACTAACATCGCCCACTAACTTGATCAATATAGATGCAAGTTCTGGGGTAAGCATATTATCGATCTTCGCCTCTTCGGCGTCAGTCCAAGCTGACTCATAATTTGCGTTGATGTAATCTGCTACTTCTTCTTTTGTTGCCATTTAAATGTACTCCTTATGCTTATTTATTACGGCTATCAATCTGCTCATCGTCAGATATCCAGGTTAAATCCTTAGAATAAGACCCATCAAGGTCTCGCAAAAAAGTCTTTACGTTGCTCTCCGTAAGCACCATATTGTGGTATTTTGTGTATCTTTTGTGTAGTGCTTGTTCTTTAGTTGCTGTGTAAACCAGCGTGAGACCCTTTTGCTTTGCCAATTGCATTATTCTGTCAATGCACATCTTCAAAGCCAAGTGTATTTTACGAGCATCTGCCTGTTTGTCAGTCACGATCCACTCCATGAACCCAAACTTTGTTCCTTGGCCTATGTACAATCCACCTGCACAGAGGGGTCGACCATCCACTTCGATCATGATGCCATCTGGTGGTAAGCATTCCTTAGGCACTTTTCCAAATTCCCAATCTGTCCACCACCTTACTAGTGTGTCATAATCCTTATCTCTGTCCCATAATCTATCTTGCATTTTTTTGTATGACCATTTTGTTTACGTTGAATGTTGCCTCGAAACAGTACTGCACCGCATCTGCCACTTCATCCGCTGTTAACTTCGGTAGGTGTTCCCACAAACCTTTTGTCATGTCTGTGTCCACCACATCAGGACATATGTCATACACGGACAACGGTTTTTCCAATAATTCTTCTTGTAACTCGGCGATGTATTTCATAAGCTCTTTTTTGATCTCACAGTATTGCACATATTCAAATTTGTTCCACACTTGAAATTCATTGTAATCTTGTCCTTCGTCTGTGCCTGACGTGCTTGTTATCACGGCAACTTTCATACGGTCAAAAGTATACCTGCCATATATTCTTTTCAATAGATTCAACTGCCCTCTGCCTGCGTGGGCGTTTATAACAACAAGGCCGCACCCTTCGATCTGTTCTAATATTTTTTCTTGTTCAGTCACGATATCATGACCATTACTTCTACTTAATCCTACAACTTCGTATTTCTTTTTTTGATATAGATCAGCGATGGCCTTGCCTATGCCCTTGGTGTGTCCAATTATTGCTATCTTATTTTTGTTTTCTTGATTCATGCACGTCCACTAGATTTTCTAACCCTTCAAAACATTCCGAATAGTGTTGGTAATATTTTTCAAACTTCTCCTTAGTGTACAGTGATTCTTTGTAAAAGTCAATTAATAACGTGGTCCTCTCGCATGGATTGTTGTTGAAACCATTGTGTAACTGTATGTCTGGTTGGAACACAAACGCTTCTCCTGTTTTCCATGTGTACAGCTCTTGTTCTTTCGTTGCGAGGTTCATCACGTACATACCGCTTTGATCTCCACCACCGTCGTCTAAACACATCTGGTATCTCCAACCGCCTTCGTTGTCTGTGTGATTACCAATTTTTGTGTCTGGTCCAACAGTCATTATTGCTACATTTGTCTTGTATGGAAATTTACGCAGAATCGAATACAGTATTGGATAGTCATTAAATGATTGTCCTTCATGTTCACCTGACTGTATTCCCAAGGCTTGCCATTCGCCGTTTACATAGTCGCCGGACTTGTCTTCAAAGTCTTCTGGTAGCCCCCTAACACTGTCAGAGAAATCTTCTGGATCCAGGAAAGTTTTATTTGGCTGGGAATCGAACTCGTGTTTGATTTCGTTAAAATATTTTTCTAGCTGTATGAAACACTCACCCTGTTTACCGTGGTAAAAACTCTTATCAAGCATTTAGTATATTAACATTTTTATCATGTATCTGTCTATCATGATCCTGCCAATTACTAAAAAATTCTTCGCCGTGATTTGCTAGTTCCTGCTGTTCACTTAATTCAAAGTAGTCCGTAAACTCTGTCCCATTAATAATAATACGTCTGTTTTCGTTACCAAACACGTACACTATTACTTCGTCGTCACCTAATGATCTTCCTAGTCTACTATCCTCTACCCTAGTCCATGCACCATCTTCTTTGACCATGTGTGTTCCTGACACTTTGATACCATTGTAATCGTATAAATTATCTATTAAGAATTTACCTGTTGCGAAAACTTTGCCGCCAACTGAAACTCTATCTCCTATGTCTACCTGTTCAACTGGTTTCAATGAACCGTCGTACATTGTAATCATAGTGCCTGCTATAAAACAACCACCACCGCCTGATCCTGCTGTTCCTGAAGTAGTGCCACCACTTGCGTTACCGAATCCTGCCGCTGAACTTACAAAGCTGATACCTGAATTAAACAAGGCCTTCCATGCCCCGCCTACTTTTATGTACCCTGCTGTTAACCGTTTCCAAGCACCACCTACTTTGAAGAATCCTTCTGATATTTCTTTCCATGCTCCACCTACTTTGAAGTTACCTGATACGCTGACATTGAATACGACCACTGCTAATCCGTCAGCACCCGAACTTCCTCCTTGTCCACCTACGGCAACCCCTGATTGATATTGCGATATTCCTGTTCCACCTGGTGTAACGCCCGAACCGTTGCTCTCTGATCCACCGGCCGCTGTATTAGATCCAGACTTACCGCCAGTACCACCGTTGTCGCCTGATCCACCATTACCGCCTGTACCGCCGTCGGTTCCTCCACCACCAGCGCCACCACCACCACCGTCTCCACTGTGTGATGCACCATTCTCTCCTAGTGTGCCTGGTGAATTACTTGTTGCCGAGTTTGTGTTGGCACCTGCCGTACCGTTAGAACTTTTACCTGCGCCGGCACCTCCACCGCCGCCTCCAGCGGTTGCAATTTCGTTTCCATCAACTTGGACTGTCGTGGCACCACCGCCACCACCGCCTGATCCTGAATAAGGTTGTGGACCAGCGTTACCGCCTGTTCCACCTGAATATCCTGCAATACTTTTACCATTCGTACCACCCGCGGCTCCACCACCTGATGTACCGCCAGCACCTCCACCGCCTACTGCCACGGTCAGTGTCTTGCCTACATTAGATGTCATTGATATAGTCGTAGCGGCCACGTGTTGTCCGGCCGCACCTGTGCCTCCAGGTCCTCCAGCATCTGATCCGCCACCGCCACCAGCACCGCCCCATAGGTAAACGTCTATTGACGTTGTGCCGGCTGGTATGACTACTGACTGTAGTGTTCCTGAGTACAAAAATGTATTAGTGAGTGATGGCATGGGATTACGACTCCCTTACGAACCAAAGGTCTCCGTTTGAACCTTGCCCCGATGTGGGTGCTGAGGTCTCTACGTACCTATTTCCTGCAATGCTGTTACTGGAGTCATCGCTGATAGTCGAACCACCCCATAGCTTCAAAGATTTTGTAACCTGTCCTGTGGTCACAACATCTGCACTGGTAGTGGACGAAGATGACGTGATGTCCGAGCCAACTGCGTTTAGTGTTAGTGTGGTCACTTTCAAGTTACCTGTAGATGAATCTGTAGTCAACGGTTTTGTGCCTTTGTTGGTGTCACCGTCGTCTGTCATGTCTGACAATAGTAATAATTTAGAATACGTTTGGTTCTCACCTGCCGACCAACGGTTCTCAGATACGTCATAGAATAGTCTAGCGTCGTCTGTGTCTCCTGTTTCAACTATAAGTCCGGAATCTACTTCTGAATTGCCTGTGTTAAGTTTTAAGAAAGCGTCATCGTATGTGTTGATGTTAGTAGAAGTTGCATTGTATTCTCCACTTACATTCAACTGTCCTGTGATGTTTACATTTCCAACAATGTTTACTGCTGTCTCACTACCGTCTAACGTCAATATAGTATTTGTTGTTCCGTTGTCATTTACCGTGAACTTTAAATCTTTGTCCTGTGAAGTCTGTGCTATTGTCACATCGTTGCTGGACACTGTCACCGTCAACTCTTGTGCGTCACCAACTATTATACCCGAATCTGTGTCTACTGTAACTGCTCCTGTTGTGGTCTGTGCCGCATCAGTCCTCATGAAGTTGACACCTTTGATTAAAGTAGACGAAGTATTGGAATCGCCTTTTGTGCCTGTAATATCTATGTTCGCCGCCTGTGTGTTTGTTCCTTCGAACACCGCACTCAAGGTTGAATTAAGTGTGAAGCCTGCTTTTATTTCTGCAAAGCCTGTCTGTGTAACACTCGGTGTGAATGTTTCCTTGGAAAGTATAGCCACTCGTGTGTTGCCTGCGTACATAGAAGACACGACCTTGTCTCCACCTGAACTGCCCAGTGTCTCTATCTTCCAGCCGGATAATGTCTGTGTTGACGTGTATACTGGCCCAACTAGTACAAATGCTCCTCCTGTGTAAACATAAAGTTGATCATCATCTGAATCGTGCCAAAGGTCACCAGCCGATGCTGATGTAGGTGCCGCTGATTGTGATTTTGCCGCCCCTGTGGGTTTGAATGCTGATCCATCATAAACCTTCAGCTGTGCCGTGTTTGTGTCGAACCATAATTCTCCTGTCAACGGTGCTGTGGGTGCCGATGTTCCTGAAGCGTTCTCTAATAATTTTACTAAATTTTCGTTAAGGCCTTCACCAAATCCAGAGAAACTCTTACCAAACAACTGCAACGAAGTGGTGTTGTCTACCGTTCCGTCTGTGATTGTTGTTACTACTGATCCGTCTGTTTTGTTAATTGTGTACGCCATTTCTTATATTTACCTTTAACTTACTGCCGCACTAAACGGTGTTGCTGGGTTGGCTCCTGCGGCCACCCTCATGAGTCCTTTGACCATCCATTTGTCAGCCGCAATATCTATTAATGTCAGTGTATCACCTACCAATCCACCCTGTGTGCCACCGTTCAAAGTGATTGTGTCTGTTGCCGCCACTGTTGGGAATGATGCCGCACTGGTTCCATCCTCATCTAGGTATTGTATCTGACCTGTTATTGTGTTGTCAGCATCTGGACAAGCTATTTTGTATGTGTTCGATGCCATGGTCACTGTTACTATGAATTCATAAACATTTCCCGATCCTGTGGCGTCTGGAAGTGTAAGCACCACGTCTGCGTTTCCGCCAACTTCACCAAGCAATAAAATTCTGCCTGCGTGTTCGGCCGAAGTAATTGCGTCCGTGGCAACGAAAGTGTGTACTGCTTGAGCAAACGAACCGGATAAAGTTGCCGTTGACAGAATGTTTACACTGCCCGTGCCTGCACCTGATAGTTCTAAATTGTCATTTGATCTACTGGCTGTAATTAAGTTGTCATTTACAGTGATCCCATCTGTCTTAAGTTCTGTTGCAGTAACCGTGTCCACAAATGCATTGGCAAACGTGGCCGAACTTGCACCTATGTCATATGTTGCTCCTGCACTAGGGGAAATTGCCCTGGAAGTAAGTGTACCTGTTAAGGTTCCTCCAGTCAATAATAAGTTTAAACTAGCAGAACCAGTGACAGTCCCTGTCACATCTCCAGTAACATCTCCTGTAACATCTCCTGTAACATTACCTGTTACGGCACCAGTAATTGGTCCTGTGAAAGCAGTTGCATTTACAGTACCAGACACATCTAATTTTGTGCTTGGTGTTGTAGTTCCTATACCTATTCTTGATTCTGCACCGTCTATGGTCATTACCGTAGTAGTTGTACCTGCATCGTTTACTTTGAAAGTCATATCCGTGTTGGTTACGATGTTTGAAAATACCACACCGGTGCTTTCGACTGATATATTCAAGTCACTGTCTGCACCAATGTTAAGTCCACCGTCATTGGTGATGCCTAATGTGCCTGAAGTGGTGTCGTTGGCGTTTGATCTAAGAAAGTTTGCCGATGATATACCGCCAAGTGCATCTGAATCTGTTGAAGTACCTTGGAATTTTAAATCTGTAATTGCTGTTGAAAGTGTAATTCCTTTCTTGACTGAAGCAAATCCTGAAATAGAAGTTTTAGGTGTAAAAGTATCTTCAGATATGATGGCAATTCTGTTTCCATCGTTGAATAAATTTGTAATGTTTTGCGACGCATCAGTGGAATCAAGTAAAGTTTCAAAAGTGAATCCATTGGTAGTTCCTGTTGAGCTGGATGGACCTACTAAAATATTAGAGCTTCCGTTATAAAAATATAATTGTCCTGTATCTGAATCTATCCAAAGGTCTCCTGTAGACAAATTGCTAGGAGCGTTTGCAACGTAAGGCACGTTACCGCCCGATGGCACAAAGGCCGAACCTGTGTAAACTTTAAGTCTGTTGGCAGTTGAATCATACCATAGTTGTCCTTCGATTGGTTTTGTAGGCGCCGATGTGTTTGCAAAGTTTTCTAGGAGATGCAAGAAGTTTTCAGCTATCTTTTCTCCGTATCCTGCGTAACCTTTACCTATCAATGAAAGATCAGTTTGTGTGTTAATCACACTATCTTGTACAGTGTATGAGCTTGGTGTAGCAGAACTATTTGTCTTGTTTACAGTGTATGCCATTAGTATCCTGTGTTACCACCTGATGTAGTTCCACTGACTGTATTAGATGTTGACAGTGCTGTTGAACTTGTCTCAGTGAATGTTGTTAAACTTTGTATTCTAAGTGTGTAATCAATCTGTATCAATCTGTTCAACGACTTCTGTACCGGGTGGAATACAACATGTGTCAAAAGTTTATTAGTAGAGCCGTTCTCTGTGCCCTCAAAACTCTTCAATCCTAATTCGTCAAACACAAAATCACCGTTAAAATCCGTGGTGTTGTCAAAGGCTGACTGTCCTGTTGGCTCACCGTAATCTAGTGTGCAAGTGCAAACTATGTCAGTGTACTTGTTACCCGCTGTGTGCCTGACCTCCATCTTGTTCCTAGTAGTGTCTTTGTTGGTTGCTGAATTATCATCTATTACTTTGTAATATGTTTGATTGTATAATGTTGCATTAGTTCCTGTAGAGTTTGGAGTAAGGTAAGTTATAATTCCTGTAGGATCAACGCTAGTGCCTCCATTTCCAAAGGCCATTTCATGTACAAAGCCTGTGGTTTTGTTTGCTAATGAATTTGCCAGTGACTGTGACATGTTTTCATAGTGAATAGCGTTTCTTTTATCAACGATAACTTCACCTGTCTC
>Ga0181405_1000035_pt1 | contig 41300 bp, 49 predicted proteins | sample 28SPOviralmetaG_FD_130134 | JGI IMG/M metagenome (GOLD analysis project Ga0181405, IMG submission 130134) | Marine viral communities from the oligotrophic San Pedro Time Series (SPOT) site, San Pedro Channel, CA, USA - 28 SPOT_SRF_2011-11-29 | ecosystem: Environmental > Aquatic > Marine > Strait...
TTAATAATAAATTCAGAGTCTTATGGTCTGATGATAGTGGTATTAGAGGTGGTTATAAAGATTTTGATAATAAAACATTAGCTGAAAATTATATTAAAAATTTACAATTATGAAAAATAAATTTGACATAAAATATATTGATGACCGTATTGAAGCAAAACTTATATCTAAGATAGCTCACTACAGACTACAAGTCAGAGAGTTAATGCGCAAACGTCACACTGCGGAATATCCTGAATTACATTATACCTCTGTTAAAGGTTCAATAAGAAACCTTAGGGTTTGGCTTCATATGGCTAAATTAATTGATGATGTAAAAGATGTTGTGCCATACCCAGTCTATATGGCCACAAAACTTACAGAGTAAACACGAAAGCAATTGGATAATATAATTGAATATAAAATAAATAATATGAAAACAAAAAATGAAGTACTACAGGAAATATTTGATAATGACCCTCAAGGTATATTAGATGATAAAAAAATGACAGCAAAAGAAGCACAAGATATATTATTATCTGCAAAAGTTGCTGTACACACACTCGAAGCATTAGGCCCAGATTATGCAATTTGGCAAAATGCGCAGTTCAGTCACAAAACTTTAAAACAAATAAAAAACAAATTAAATTTTATAAGATGAAAACATTTGATAGATATAAAGTAAACTTAAGACAAATTGGTAACGACATATATTCATATGATACCCATGTTGCTGAAATTAAAGATGGTAAACTATATAAATTAAAATGGCGTGTTAATGGCATGTCATCAAGTCCAACAACAACCAAGCATATTAATTATGTAGCTAAAGAACTTAATCTTGAAATAGTATGAAAAACTGGATATTTTATGGCGAAAATAAAGGTGGTGCACGTGTTGTACACTTTATTAAGCGATGCAAAAAACCTGAGCTAACAAAAGAACGTAAAGCTATGATGCAACATCTTGAGAACTACGTATACCAAATAGTTGGCCATATGACTGCTGATGAATGGAACAGACAAAACACATATATAAAAATAAATGCACAACCAATAGTATGAAAGATTTAATTGAAAACATATCGTCACATTTAATTGAAGAAATTGATGAGCACATTAATAAAACTATTGCTTGGCAGCTTGATGAAAGCGAACTTGATGGCGATGATTTTTATGAATTAGAATTAAAAGTAAAACAACAAATATTATTTTCATTAATTAAAAAAGTAACAAAATGACAAAAAAATTACCAGATAATTGGTGGGACTTAGGCATTAATCCGATTGTAGGATTTAAAATACCTAAAGTCTCACAGAAAAACAAGCATAAAAGAAATATTAACGAATATCACCCCGATGATGATGTAAAATATTGGAACGAAAATGAATAGTAAAATAATTAAAAAAGCAGTGGAAAATGCATTTAATACATTTATAGATGTAAAATCACGTAAACGAGAAATTGTATATATAAGAAGTATATACTATAAGCTTTGTAAAGACTTTACAAAAGAATCGTTAGATGCAATTGGAAAGCATGTTAATAAAGACCATGCTACTGTACTCAATGGCCTTAAAATATTTGATAATATAATCGACAACTTTTGGGAAAAAGAATTGTTTAATGTTTATTTAGATATTAGAAAAACAATACAAAATAAAATAACCTTAGAAGTTAAAAGTTATGACCCTGATAAATTTTACAGAGATAAATATAGAATTGCATTACTAAAGAATAGAAAAATGTACAGCTATACTAAAGAATGTATTAATAAGCTTGAACAAATGGATTATAAATATTCTGATATGTTAAGAACAAAGCTTAATAACTTAATTGATAATGATAATTACAAGGTTAACACGAACTGTTAAGGATAATATTAATATGGACATAAAAGATTTAAAAAAGTATGTAATTAGTAAACGCAAGACTATCGCAAAACAGTCTGCCAAGCAAATTGCTATACACGGCAAGTGCCAACCTCTTACAGATAAAGAGCATATAAAATACAGAGATATTATTATAGTTGGCAAAAGAAATCATAAAATTAAATTCACACATAATAAGATATGGAGAGAATAATAAATACTGAAGCAGTGGCTACAGAAATGTGGCAATTTGTGCACAGTTTAAACTTAGGCTGCTATGAAGATAAAGAAATGCCCGACGACCAGCTTTCTGCTATGCACGAAATAGTTGAAGCAGCTGAAGAAATTATACATAACAAAGATTATATAATTAAAGACATTATAAAATGACAGATGAAGAACTTAAAAAACTAGCTGAACTTATATTTACTAAGCTAGTGGCACACTGGAAAGAATTAGAAATACAACAAAATCAGTTTGTAGTATCTGATGAATTTGGTAATTCAAAAACAGTAACTGAAATTGAATACTTAGGATTTGAATTAGATAAACTTCAAAGAATAGAAAAACAGTACGTTGATGAAGAAGAGTTTGAAAAGGCGTCTATTATACAAAATAAAATAAAAAGATTATTAAATAAAATTAAAAAATTATGACACGAAAATACATTACAGAAAAATTACAAGTTGAATCAAGTGCAATTGATTATATGGAATACGACTATGACATTAATACTTTATTAGTTAAGTTTAATTATGGAAAAAAATATTCATATTTTAAAGTGCCTTCAGATACATTTATATCAATGAAATATAGTGAATCAATTGGCAAGTATTTTAATGAAAAAATTAGAAACGACTATAACTTTGCATAAGCTGTGGCGCATATGGGCTAAAGCCTTAGGTGAAAAAGCATCTGATAATGCGGATGCAGTTGCTATTGTAAGAACTTTGCTGATAACACAAGCGGTTATTACAAACGTTTTAATATCAATTAATATAATAATTAAATGGCTATGGGACAAATAAAAATATATAAGCATATTTTAAAGACTAACTCGTTTAACATAAAAAAAAAGATAGATGATTTTAGAAAGGTTCACAACAAGAAAAACAAAACACGTAAATAATGTTGGAGATCATATATGGTCTTTGCATAATAAATTAATGAAAGAAGTTTTAGAACTTCATGGGTTGAAAGGCAAAGAGTTAACAAGTAAAGCAAAAGAAATGCAATGTAAAGTTGCAAGAATTAAAAAATACAAAAAGTATTTAGGTTTGGTCACAATGTGACAATAGTAAATTAATATAATAATAGTAAGAAGCTAATGTCGCATAGAAATTTAGCATATTTAAACAGCAGACGTATTATATATCGTAGAAATCCTACAACAGATATACCAACTGAAACATATAAATGGGGTTGGTTTTATGAAAAAGGAACCTACCAATGTTATGAACTGTTTAGAAGTAAAGCAAAAATTACTTCATATAAATCATTTAAATGGCATATCTTAGTACTGTGGTATTTAAATGAAGATATGAATACGCATGAAATTACAGCGTTAGCACGATTCATTTCAGATAAACAAAATGGGTTTATTAGTATATCTCTTACTGATATTGCAGTACAAAATATTATTAATGAAGTATATAAGTTAGATCTTGAAACACCACCAAAAAATAAATTAAGAAAAATAATTTTTAAAGACATGTCAGGGCTAGACAAAATACAAAAATTAAAAATAGTAGGTAAATTTATAGGCCGTATAAAAAAAGCTAAAGCTGAAGACATACAAGAAGCAATGCTATACATTCACGATGCCAATAAAAAGATTACTATAAATTCAATAGCCGATGTTTTAAAAGTATCATCAAGAACTATCTATAGGAATATAACTAGTGATATTCGTAAAGAAAAAACACTATTAAATGAAGAAGTATAACATACAGAACTATATAAGATTAAAAAACGATTTACTTTCTTATGAAAAAAGACCTCCTTTAAAAAACGAGAGAACAAAATTAATAGTAGCAAAACAAAAATTAGTGGAAAACATTGCAAGAAAATTTTCGACAACACAACAAGCATCGGGTGTACTTAATATATTAGATCTTCTGCAAGAAGGTAATATAGGCCTTATACAAGCAGTTGATAAAGTTGATTGGAAAAGAATAATTGATTCAGATGATCCTGAAAGATCACTTAATAGTTTTCTATCTAAAAGAATTAAAGGTGCAATAAGACGCGCTATAGATATTAATAGGGGTAACATTAGGATACCTGAACATAAATTAAATGACATAAGAAAAAATTCCGCTAAAGAACAAGCTATGGTACAAACATTTTTTAACAGTGTGTTTTTAAGTATAGATAATCCTTTAATGGATTCTAATATGATTTATGAAATACCTGATAAAACTAAAAAATATAATTTAGATATTTTAAATAAATATTTATTATCAATAATGGAAACTCATCTGAATATAAAAGAATATGATGTACTCAGAATGCGTTATGGTTTAGACTGTGATAAAATGTCAGCTAAGCAAATAGCTGATAAATTACAAATAGAAGGTGTAGCATCGTATGTAAGAATATCACAGATTAAAAGAGATGCTATAAACAAGCTAATAGAAACAGTAGATCCAGCACAAGTAGCTGATTTACTTTAATTTTGATTATTAACACGTAATATATATACTATGACAATCCACGAAAAATTAAGTTTAATTCAAAAAGAATTTAAGGCGAAAAAATCGCGTTACAATTCGTTCGGCAAGTACAACTTCAGATCTGCCGAAGACATTCTCGAAGCATTAAAACCCGTGAATCAAAAACACGGAGTTTATTTTACAGTAACTGAAGAGTTAGTTGAAAGTAGTTCTTTGCCTATTATTAAAACTACTGCAACTATATTTGATACAGAGACTGATGCTAAAATAATAGCTACTGCTATAGTAGGTGTTGACTTAGCACAGAAAGGTATGCAAGTTCCTCAACAGTTTGGTAGCGCTTCGAGTTATGCTAAAAAATATGCACTTGGTAATTTATTATTAATTGATGACACCGCTGATGCTGATGCTACAAATAAACATAACAGCACAAAACCTAAATTAAGAAAAGGTTCAGATAATTGGGAAGCCGCATTAAAATATATAAATTCAGGAGGTAAAATTACTAGCATAACCAGTAAATATGAAGTATCATCAGATGATTTATTAACACTAAAAGTGCATGAACAAAAATGAAATTGTTGAAAAGCTTAGAGACGATGAACATTACTACGGTAGTTTTGGCCATCAATTTTTAAGTAATTCCGATATTTCCGTTTTATTAGCAAATCCTCTTAACTTCAAACAACCTTCAAAAAGAACTTCAGCTTTCTTAATCGGGGGTTATTTTCATACTGCAATACTTGAACCAGATAAACTGAAAAAGTATAAAGTAGTTGAAAGTACAACCAGGAATACAAAGAAATATAAAGAAATTTCTGAAGGTGAGTTATGTTTATTACAACATGAAGTTGATATGATTGAAATAATGCGAGACAAACTATTTCAAAATAAAATATGTAAAGATTATATTGAAAATAAAAACAACGAATACGAAAAACCAGGAATTGTTGAATTGAAAAACAATTTTTGGAAAGGTAAAGCAGACATTATTAATCACGATGAAAAATTAATAATAGATCTGAAAACAACAAACGATGTTTTAAAATTTAAGTCAAGTGCTTATCGCTATAATTATGATAGCCAAGCTTACATTTATAGACATTTATTTGGTTACGATTTTTTATTTATTGTTATAGATAAAAACACACATCAAATAGGTTTGTTTGATTGCTCTGATAATTTTTATGCATCGGGCAAGGATAAAGTGGAAAAAGCAACTGACGTGTATGAATTATTTTACAAAACTGAAGGCTTTGATCACAAACAATATTTTATAACTAAAACACTTTAATTTAAATTTATTATTATGGCAAGTATTATTAAAACAAGTATTGATCTTACAAAAATTGATAAAAGTAAGATTATCGACGGTAAAAAAGGTAAGTATCTACCGATTACAATAACATTAAATGATGAGCTAGATCAGTTTGGCAATCAAGGACCTGTTATTATTTCTCAATCAAAAGAAGAAAGAGAATCAAAAACAGACAAAGTATATTTAGGAAATGTACAAGTCGTGTGGACTAATGGTGAAAATGTTAACACAGCACCGAGAGATGATAAACCTCAGCAGTCAAATGTTGAAACATTACAATCAATAGCTAAAGAAGACGATTTACCATTTTAAAAAAATATGAACAACACGGAGATCAATGGATTTTTGATTGATACATTCAATCAATATGATCTACCAGAAGGGAAACGAGAGGGCACATGTCCTCTTTGTTCTTCTAGTAGGAAACCTGAAAATAAGAAGAAAAAATGTGCTTCTTACGATTGGGAACGAGGTCTCGGAACCTGTCATAATTGTAATCAATCTTTTCAGCTTCATACTTATCAAAGAAAAGGTGAAAAAGATAAGATTTATATACTGCCTGAAGTACAGTATATACCTGTTAGTACAAAGGTTCAAGATTGGTTTTATAGCCGTGGTATATCCCAAAAAACTCTTGATGCTTTAAAAGTATCTGAAGGGCGAGAATATATGCCACAAACAAATAAAAAAGAAAATGCTATACATTTCAATTATTATGTAGGTGGTGAATTAATAAATATAAAATATAGAGATGGTCGGAAAAATTTTAAATTATATAAAGGAGCCGAAAAAGTATTTTATAACATTGACAATACTATTGGGTATAATGATTGTGTTATTGTGGAAGGTGAAATGGATGCTCTTAGTTTATATGAAGCTGGTATACCTAACGCTATATCTGTACCAAATGGAGCTACTTTAAATTCTAATAACTTAGATTATTTAGATAATTGTATTGATTATTTTGCTGACAAACAGAAAATTATTATAGCTGTTGATCAAGATGAACCGGGCTTAGCACTGCAACAAGAGTTGATTAGAAGATTAGGTGCTGAAATATGTTATGTAGCATCATTTGAAGATTGCAAAGATGCTAATGAGTATTTATTAAAGCACAGTGCTATTGCTCTTGCAGAACGTATAAAGCAAGCTAAGCCAGTACCACTTGAAAATGTTACAACTTTTAATGATATTGAAAATGAAATTACTGATTTTGTTCAAAACGGGTTTAAAAAAGGTTATCAAGTTGGTTTACAAAATTTTGATGATATTTTTTCAACATATACCGGACAGTTTATTACTGTTACTGGGATACCTTCTTCTGGTAAGTCTGATTTTGTTGATCAGATGGTCGTCGGTTACAATGTAAATTACCAATGGAAAACAGCATTTGCATCACCTGAAAATGCACCAACATTTTTACATGCTCATAAAATAATGCGCAAAGTGTGGCAAGATATGCCAAGAAGATCAGATATTGGAGGAGAAAAATGGAAACAGATAGCAAACCATGTTAACGATAATTTCTTTTTTATTGATATGGAACGTTATACTTTAGAATCTGTATTAAAAAAAGGTGCAGAACTTGTTAAACGCAAAGGAATTAAATGTTTAGTTATTGACACATTTAATAAAATTAGAGATATTGATTCAAAAACAGAGGATGTTAACAGATATACAATGGAATATTTAACTAAAATTGAAATATTTGCTAAAAAATATGATGTATTAGTTATAATTGTTGCCCACCCAACTAAAATGTATAGAGATAAAGATGGTAATTTAGAAGAACCTAATATGTATAATATAAAAGGTGGAGGAGAGTGGTACGATGCTAGTTACCATGGTCTTTTAGTACACAGAAATTATGAAGAAAAAACAGTTAAAGCTAAGGTTTTAAAGGTTAAATTTCAAAATTTAGGGGAGAATGGGGCTGAAGCACATTTTAGATGGGAACCCAAGTCTGGTTGCTTTATTCCGCATGAACAAATAGGAGTTGAGGAAAAAATGCCATGGGAAGCGGATTAAAAAATAGAAAAAAAAGAGATGATTACAAATTACCGCAGTATCTTTGTAATACGGAGGAAAAAGAACACGCTATGTTCTGTATAAGAAATAATATAAGAATATCTCCGCTTGGCATTTATAAAGAACCGGGAAAATGGAAAATAGGTATAAATATTGGACCATATAAACGAGGAGAAAAAACAAACGTAGCACCAGGTGTATATGATAGAGATACAATATGGCCTGAATACTATAAATTTTGTAAATATTATTATGATAAATATAGAAAATGAATATAGAGGATTATTATCAGGAGTATTGCATGGCGGAGCTGAAAAGCCAGATAGAACTGGCACAGGGACAAGAGCTGTCTTCGGAAGAATGCTTAGACATGATATGGCACTTGGATTTCCTATACTAACAACTAAAAAAATATATTTTGAAAAAGCACTTGCAGAAATTCTTTGGATTATTCAAGGAAGAACCGATCTTAAGTATCTCCATGATAATAATATTAATTATTGGGATTACGATTATAAAAGATCAAAGCGTACTGACGGAACGCTGGGTAAAATATACGGCCATCAATGGCGTAACTTTAATAATGTTGATCAGTTTAAAAAGATTATTAGAGAAATTAAAAATAATCCTCATTCAAGGAGGCTTATGGTTTCAGCTTGGAATCCTGCTGACATGGACGATATGGTTTTACCTCCTTGTCATTACGGTTTTCAAATTTATATAAACAATAATAAAATGAGTCTGATGTGGCAACAAAGATCCGCCGACATATTTTTAGGTCTACCATACGATATAGTGATGTATGGGCTGTTACTAGAAATGCTGTGTAAGGGACTAGGCTACATACCTCATCAATTAATTGCAAGTTTAGGAGATTGTCATTTATATAACAATCATTTAGAACAAGCTAAATTGCAATTAAGCAGAGAGCCTTATGCTTTACCTAAAATTAAAGTTGATTTTGGTATTGACATAAGAGAAGGTGCGAGCGATTTTTTATTTGTGCCCACCAAAAAAATGATTAATTTAATTAAATACAAACATTATGAGAAAATTAAAGCTAGTCTTTCTTATTAGTATTTTTGCAACGTTTTGTGCTAATGCACAGATTTTTACTTTTTCAAAAAGTAAAGCTATAAACTTTCAAAATACAGTAAGAAGTTACTATGAACTGCCTCTATTGAATTTAGATAGAGAGCTGAGTACGGATGCCCAGTTTTGGGCGGATGAAATGGCCCGTACGGATGTATTTGACTTTTCAGATAGTGATTATGGAGAAACGTTATATAGACTCAATAAAAGTGAATTTATATTACCTAGAAATCCGTATTTGGATGCAGCAGTTGGATGGCTACAAGCCTACGAAGAGCCTGAATACTATCAAACACTTTGCGAAGACTGTAATTATGTAGGATATGGAAAATCTGAAAATGATTTTTATATTTATGTAGTTGCAAAATACGATAAATTATATAAATAATATGTATTATATTTATCATATTCCTGGTAAAAAAATCGGTGTGACGCGTGATTTAAATAAGCGCGTTACAGCGGTTCAGGGCTATACTCAAAATGAATACGAAGTGCTTGATGCATCTACAGATATTAATTACATATCTGATAAAGAATTAAGACTACAAAAACATTTTGGCTATAGAGTTGATAGACAATCTTATAAAAATTTAATTAAAAAAATGAAAATAAATATTACAGAGCAAACAACCACGTTTCCTGTGCCTTTAGATAAATTATCAGAAAATTTATTTAATAATATAGGTTTAAAATGGGAAACAGGTTTTGGTGATTTTGAAATTACTGCTAGTAGCTTACAATGGGTTTTATCAAACGCAAAAGTATCTATGTATGATAAAGCACGATGCTACATTTATAATAAAGCATTTTATGAAAATGTTGTTAATAAAGAACCTGCTGAAGTTGATTTTAATGCAATACGCGAGTGGGCTAATACAAGAGGTATCGTTGAAAAAGGCGATATGAAAACACAACTAATAAAGTTATATGAAGAAACCGGAGAACTTTCAGAAGCCATCCTTAAAAATAATAAAGAAGATATTATTGATGCTATTGGTGATAGCGTTATTGTTCTTACTAATTTGGCCGAGATGGCCGGAACAAACATTGAAGACTGTATTTTATCTGCTTACAATGAGATTTCTACTAGAACTGGTAGAATGATTAATGGAACATTTGTAAAAGATACAATATGAAAGCAAGAAAAGATAAAATAATAAATAGCGTAATTGAAAAAATATTAAAACGCTCTGAAGCCGGTTATAAAAAATATGGTGTAGGTTTAGATAAAGATGAACAAACTCTTGACACTTGGCTTAATCATCTTCAAGAAGAATTAATGGATGCTGTAAACTATATTGAAAAAGCACGATCTGTTTTACGTGATGAAATAGAAGAATGTTATATACAAGATGCGAAAAAAGATTAGAAGAAAAAGAGGTCCTGTACAAGCTAAAAAAATAAAATACGATAATATTAATTTTGCTTCTGGGTTAGAAAAATATATGTATATGGCTCTGAAAAAAAACAAAATAAAAGCCAAATATGAAGGAGAAACATTTGTGTTGATTAATGGTTTTCATTTTGCTAACGAGTCATTTGAAAGACAAGCTAATGGTAAAGGAATTTTTTCTAACCGAGGGGGCAAAAGAATATTACCTATAAAGTATACTCCTGATTTTATAGGTGAAAATTTTATAATAGAGACTAAAGGCAGAGCAAATGAATCTTTTCCTATAAGATGGAAATTGTTTAAAAAATTAGTTTCAGAACAGTTCCCTGATTATATGTTATTTAAACCACAAAATCAAAAAGAATGCGACACAGTAATAGAAATAATCAAGGAGATCCAAAAGCGTTAGCTAGAAAAAAGTATGCTGAAAGGCAAATAAATAGATGGATTAAATGGTCAATTGAGTCTAGAGGATATCTTAAATATAAAGAGTTAGTAGAATTACACAATGAATATAATATAAAATGCTATGGCTAAACAAACCACATTTGTACATAAAAGAACTTCAAAAGTTAGAAGGCCGGGGATTCACGCAAAAACTAAAACTTCTAAAATAAAAACAAGTAAAAATTATGTTAAACCTTATAACGGACAAGGAAGATGATACCAAGATTAGTACCCGATAACTGGGAAATAACTATAGGATTATATCCTGGAGTTTTAATAGGAATGAGATCTTATGTAGAAAAACAATTTGTTCAACACGTTATATATATACCGTTTGTAGATATATGCATAGAAATAGATAAACAATAATAATATGGGATTATTTGATGAAAGAGTACCGTACAAACCTTTTGAATATCCAGAGTACTATACTGAGGGATGGCTTAAACAAGCTCAAGCATTCTGGTTACATACCGAAATACCTATGTCAGGTGACGTTAAGGATTGGAACGAAAAGTTAACTGCTGGGGAAAAAAATTTAGTAGGTAATATATTATTAGGTTTTGCTCAAACAGAATGTGCTGTGTCTGATTATTGGACACAAAAAGTTGTGGGTTGGTTTCCTAAACATGAAATACAACAAATGGCCATGATGTTTGGGTCACAAGAAACAATTCATGCAGTAGCCTATTCATATTTAAATGAAACGCTAGGACTTGAAAATTTTGAAGCTTTTTTACAAGATGAAGCAACAATGCAAAGATTTGATAATTTAGTTAGTTATGATGGAAAAGATAATGTGGGAATTGCTAAGAGTATTGCTATATTTAGTGCATTCGCAGAAGGAGTTAGTTTGTATTCTGCTTTTGCTGTTCTTTATAGCTTTCAACTCCGTAATTTACTCAAAGGAATCGGACAACAAATGAAATGGTCTGTAAGAGACGAATCACTGCACAGTAAAATGGGTTGTCAATTATTTAGACATATGTGTGCAGAAAACACTGAACTACAAAATAAATGTTATAAAGATGTTATTGAAGCAGCAACCGCTATGCTTGAAGCAGAAGAAAAATATATCGATAAAATGTTTGAACAAGGGGACATTGAAAATCTCAAAGCTTACGACCTTAAACAATTTATCAGAAAAAGACTTAACGAAAAAATTACAGAGCTCGGTTACAGCAACGGGAGGGGGCACTTTAAGTTTGACGAAGTCGGAGCCAGCAATCTCGACTGGTTTTATCATCTTACAGGTGGTCATACTCATACTGATTTTTTCGCGGTTAGGCCCACTGATTATTCAAAGGCTAACGAAGGAGAAGATTTTGAAGACATATGGTAATAAAAAATAAAAAAATGAAAAACATATTAATTTTAATTTTATTTAGTAATTTATTATTTGCTCAGTCTAAAGATATATACGGGCTGTGGGTAAATCTTGAAGGTGAATATGTAAGAATATCAGAAGATAATTCTTTTAGAAGATATACTAAAAGCTATTATTCTAATAAAATTATAGATTTAGCTGTGGGTGAAATAAAACTAATAAATAATGAAATGCGTATTTTTAGAAAAGATACAACGGATAGCTACGAGTTGTGCTATTATGTAGGCTATGAGAATATGGTTATATGCAGGCCTAGATCACAAAAAGCATGGTTGTGGCAAAAAATTAGTAATTAATGGGAAGAATAAAAAACTCTTTTTTAAAATTATTAGTTCATGATAGACGACTAACCGCTAAAGAAAGAATAGCTAGTAGACTAGGATATATGGGCTCAGCCTTTATAATGTTGTCACCTTATATTTTAAACTATGGCCATATGGGAGCAATAACATATATACTCGGCGGAATTTTATTAACGCCCCAAGTCTGGATTGCAAAGCAATGGAATTTAGTAATAATAAATATTAATTTAATAATTGGTTATTTAATATATATAATTTTATAAAATGAAAGAAAACAAATTAGTTGAAATGTGGAATAGAATAGAAATTTTAGGAAACAATGTTCAACAAATAATACAAGAATTACAAAATTTAAAAGATTTATCTATAGGTACTATGCAATTAGTTAAAAATTTTCCTGATTATGAAAATGCTGTAAATAAATTAAAAGAAGATTTAAAAGAACAAACAGAAAAAGCAAATAAAGAAAAAAAGAATGTGGAACAGCAGTTGGATAAAGGGTGAGGACTACCCATCATGGGGAGATACTGACGTTTATAAAAAAACTATTACAGGAGGCTACTTAATTAATGGCGAATCACCTAAAGATGCATATTGGAGGGTAAGCAACGCGGTTGCAAAGCGTTTATATAAGCCAGAATTAGCCGAAAAGTTTTTTGAATACATATGGAAGGGTTGGTTGTGTTTAGCTTCTCCAGTGCTCTCTAATACAGGCTCAGACAGAGGTTTACCTATAAGCTGTTTTGGAATAGATGTTGCTGACAGTATTCAAGATATAGGTAATAAAAATTTAGAAATGATGTTACTTGCAAAACACGGTGGTGGTGTTGGTATTGGAATTAATATGATCAGGCCTTCTGGTGCTAAAATTACGGGTAACGGAACTTCTGACGGCGTTGTTCCTTTTTGTAAAATATACGATTCAACTATACTTGCAACAAATCAAGGTTCAGTTAGAAGAGGGGCTGCTAGTGTTAATATTAATATTGAACACAATGATTTTCTTGAATGGGTAGAAATTAGAGAGCCTAAAGGAGATGTTAATAGACAATCTCTTAACTTGCACCAATGTGCTGTTATTGGTGATAAGTTTATGCGAAAGCTTGAATTAGGAGATCCTGAAGCAAGAAACAAATGGTCAAAGCTTATACAAAAGCGTAAAGCAACTGGAGAGCCATATATTTTATTCAAAGGAAATACTAACAAAGCAAATCCAACAGCATATAAAAAAAATAGTTTAAAGGTACATATGACAAATATATGTAGTGAAATAGTATTACATACAGATGAATCACATAGCTTTGTGTGTTGTTTATCATCTGTAAATTTAAATAGATATGATGAATGGAAGAATACGAATTTAATATACGACGCGACCTGGTTCCTGGACGGTGTGCTAGAAGAATTTATTCAGAGGGCAAAGAATATGAAAGGATTCGAGAACTCTGTACGCAGTGCGGAGAAAGGCAGGGCACTTGGACTTGGTGTCCTTGGATGGCACAGCCTGTTACAGAAAAATGGTATAGCTTTCGAAGGCTTATTAGCACAATTCAAAACGCGAGAAATCTTTTCAAAAATAAAAATTGAAACCGAACGCGCTTCAAGAGCATTAGCGGAAACATACGGGGAACCACTTTGGTGCGTTGGAACAGGATTTAGAAACACACATTTAAGAGCAACAGCCCCAACTGTATCTAATAGTAAATTAGCTGGTAACACTTCAGCGGGTATTGAACCGTGGGCCGCTAATGTATTTACAGAACAATCAGCTAAGGGTACATTTATAAGAAAAAACAATGAACTTAAAAAAGCACTTAGAAAAATTGGTATTGATAACAAAGAAACTTGGGACAAAATTTTGGAAGATGGTGGATCCGTTCAAGGACTTAAGCAGCTCGATGGATGGTTTTACGATGAAAGAGGACGATTAAACCAAGAAGAAGGGGAATCAATAAAGAATGTTTTTAAAACATTTAAAGAAATAAATCAACTTGAACTTGTAAGACAGGCAGGAATACGCCAAGACTACATAGATCAATCTGCTTCATTGAATTTAGCATTTCCGTCAGAGGCAACGCCAAGATGGATCAACCAAGTTCATATGGAAGCATGGAAGCGCGGGATTAAAACTTTATATTATATGAGAACTGAATCCGTGTTGAGGGGAGATATAGCGGCAGCGGCTATGGATCCTAACTGTTTAAGCTGCGATGGATAACTAAATTTAATATTATGGCAAAATTCACATTTTCAGATGCTAAAGCTAAGATTAAAGAATTAGAAGAAGAATTAAAAAAGAAAGCAGGTGATGCTATTCTTGATACTTCAGATAATGTTTTTACTGGAAAAGAACTAAAAAAAATAAAGTTCTTAGAAGCTTGGGCGGTTATTGGTCCTATAGTAGGTATACTAATAGGGTTAATATTTTAAACAATTAAAGGGGCTTTGCGGCCCCTTTTTTTATTCATTTATATCTTTTATATGTTTTTTAGCGTATTGTATATCGTCAAAATCCATAGCAGCCTTTAATATTATTTTATCCATAACTGCATCTTGATTTTCAAGCATTTGTTTTTGCAAATCAATAACCATTTTTTCTAAATTATCTTTTGCTTTTACAAGCATATCTATTGAATGTTGTTTCTTTTCAACTTCATTTTTAAGTGCTGTAACATCATCCGGCTTGGTTCCAGTAATACTGGATATGATAACCGGAATTGATGCCGCAATTGTTCCGATTAACATCATCACAACCTCTTTATTTGCATCCAATACAGGAAACTGTAATAAAGTAATTATAATACCAATTACGAATAAAAATATAAATAGTGACCCAGCATAAGATCTTAATTCCTTCGCTACGCCATTCTTAGGAAGTGCCATTTGTTTTGTTTTTAATAAGTTTTAATATCTGTAAAATAGTATATATTGCTGTTAAAAACAATACAATACCTTGTAATATTTGGTTTAAGGGTGCCATGGTAGTAAATAGTGCTGTTATGTTAATTCCATATACTTTTAGAGGTTCCATTATTTTCTATATTTGCTTACTCTGCCTTTTGTGTCTTTTTCTTTTTTAGCTCTAGCTTTCTGGCTCGGTGTTAGTTCACTCCACGTGGCAGGAGTCTTGCTTGATATTTTTTTTGTAGGCCTAAATGTATTTTCTCCACCTTCGTAGCCTTTTTTGCCACTAGGTGTTCTCCAATCTTCTTTAAACCATCGCTTTAATGCAGCACCTTTTTGTGTTTTGCGTACTTGCATGAGCGGGGAACCTTTCATTTTAAATCCCATTATTTCTTTGAATTGCCCCAATTTGCTGCACCGACTTTTCTACACTTAGCCATTGCACCGCTTCTATAAGCAGAATTTTTTGGTCCGTATCGGCTTACTACTTTATTATAGCATGCATCTTTCATTAAAGGGGTAGATGTTTTACTTGTAATTGGTTTCATTATAATTTTTTTAATATTCTTTCTATTCTGTTAATTTCTTTTTGAAAATCTCTTTTTGTTTGTTTTTCAATCATATTTAAATCCCACTCAGAATACCCAAGGGTTAAAGCTATAGATTGCCAAAGCTCTGTTTCTGGTTTCATTGCAGTATATAAGTGATCTAATTTTAAAATAACTCTATCAGCTGGTAAATTTAAGCCAACTGAAAGTATTTTACCACCAGCTAAAAAAGCAGGATTATCTAAGCTAAATCCTTCAGTAAATACTTTTTCTTTAGATTGTTTAAATGTAAAAGTATTACCTGCAGAAATTAATTTTCTTAGTTTAGAATTAATAGGAGGTGACAGTTGAGTAGCTTCAATTGCTGCATCTGCATAATCTGGTCTTTTTGATTTAGATTGTTCTATAATTTCTAATATTACATTTTTTACTGTTGAAGCAACAGCACCATAAACACCAACACCTCTTAAAATAGAATCTGCGCTTTGATTGATTAATCTAAAATATCTTTTCTTTTCGTCATCTTCTGTTGTGTCGTCAAACAGAAGCGTAAATAAAGCAGATTGTAAGGATGAGAATATAATATTTTGTATTACGCTATAATACATAATCTTACTGATATTTGTCTTCCAATCTCCTCTTCCATTAATTAAATCTAATGAAGCCTTTTTACTAAGACGAGCATATTGCATAGGGGTGTTACCAAAAGCTAATATAAGACGGCCTAAACCACCTGCTTGTTGCATTGAAATTCTATCAGGTCTTGCAGATTGTTGTGTCTCTTCTGCTATTTCTTGAAAATCTAAAAATGCTTGCTGTTCAGCTTGCTGTTCTGTCATTCCCCCTTTTTTATATTTATTTATTCTGTTTCTATAAAACGAAGCACCACCTGAAGCAATTGCAAATGAATCCGCTATTTGTGTTGGTGTAAAACCAAATTTAAGAATAGCACTTAATATTGCTCTTACTTTATTTTTTGACGTTTTAGCAGAATTAGCAATTTCATCTGCATTTACATCTATTTGTAAACCAGATCGTCTTTGTTTTAAAAAGTCTGAATTAAATAATGTTGTAAAGTCTTTAACATATTGTGGAAAATTAGCTAAAGCTAGTCCAGCCATAACAGGATTATTATCACTAAAGTTTATAAAGTTTACAGCAGATAAAGTTTGTAATAATGCAGATCTGGTATTAAAGAACATAATAGTTCCAACTGAATCATTTGTCCAATCTAAAAATGCTTTTTCAATTTTTCCAGCGCTTGATCTTCTGTTTCTACCGGTTTTCATTCTGGTAAGAATATCTTCTAATGCTTCAACATATCCGTTTCCGTATAATGCTCGTAGTTTGTTTTTATTTGCATCAGTAAATATTAAATCTACATTGTTACTCCACTCTTCTAAAAATTCAGTTCTTCTCACATCATTAACATAGGCTACAAGATCGGTTGTAATATCGCCGGAAGTCCAATTACTTGTAGGAGCAGGATAACCTTCTGGGTTTAAAACCATTAATCTTTCAGCAAAAGCTTTTAATAAAGGATCATTTCTTACAATTTTTATATTTTCATTTATTTCTTTTTTAAGAATACCTTCAATAGGCATTCCTTGTTTAGACCATATATATAATCTTACAGAATCTTGATTTGTAAATCCAGTACTGTTCTTTTTTGTAAGATTAAGTGGTACATCTTTACTTGCTTCTTTTTTTAATGCTGCCCACTCTCTAAGTGAATTTTCTTTTTCTCTTTGCCATGCTTGTATACCGCGTGAAAATGGTCTTATTAAATTATCTTCATACCATTGTTTTTGCTGGTTACCAAGTTTTCCTTCACCAAGAGTAGCATATAATAATCCCATAAAGTCTTCAGCTGAATAGGGTATAAAGAATTTAAATCTGCCTTTTGATTGTCCAACAAGTTGTGATTTTGCAGGTGAAAACTTTTCATACCATGGTATACCTGATGTAGCTTGTAATAATTCATTAAACTGTCTGCTTAATCCTTTCGATGCTTTAGACGTAAGTTTTTGATTTAAAGCTGCCGCACCTTCTTTTGTTTCTATATTAAATTTTGATTTAGGCATTTTATTGGGTTCAGCTATTTTCATTTCAATTCTAAAACCAAAATAACCATTACCACTTCTGCCCATTCTAAATTCTACATTTAAATCAGAATCAAACCTTGTAACGTTTTCAATGTTTAAAATATTTTTACCTAAAAAGTAAGTACCTTTTTTACCAATATGTATATAAAAATTATTTTTATTATTATAATGTTTTTCAATACTTTTAGGAGTTATTCTTACTCCGCCTGATCTTGCATACTCTTGATAAAAATTTTGTTTCTTTAATTCTTCAAAAGTTTCTTTTGAAATTTTAGCGGGAGAATACGGAAATTGCTTATAGTTAGTTCCCTCTTTTTTATTAATAAAATCTAATGTTTGTTCTATTTGAGGTAAAAATTTTTCAAGAAAAGCATTAATTAATTCCCCATTAGGTAATTTTTCTTTAGAAACTGTTTCTTTACCTGAAATTAAAGTTATTTGTTGTCCTTTAGGTTTTGAAAAATCAAACTTTGCACTTCCTCCACCCATTCTAGCAGTTGCACTTTCTTTTGCTTCTACATATAAAATTCCATCACCATATTTTATTTGTATATCCGATGAATTATTATCATAGCCAGCCCCTGTGTCTTCTAAAACAGGTAAACCAAATTCTTTAAGTTGATTTATTACAGCTTGCTCAAAAATAATTCCACCTGAGGCTGTACCTTTTATTAAATTTTTTTCATTAAGATCTTTAATAAAACTTTTTATAAAGTTTTTTTGTTCTTCGTTATATTCTTTTGGAAATTTATATTTTTTATAAATATTTTTTAATTGTATTTTAAGATCTTCTTCTGAAATTGGATTTTTAACAAAATTTTCATTAAGAGTTTGGACTTCTTTTCCTAAAGCAATTGCATGTACTGAAAATTCTGAAGGGCTTAATCCTTTCGATGCTTTCGAGTTTGGATTTCTATCTATTTGTTTTGTTATTTCTGCAATATAATTTTCCGCTAAAGTATTACCCTGTAATTCTTGAATATCTTTAAATTTATTCATTATACTAGGGTCCTTAACTATTTCATTTACAGCATCAAATGCAAGTTCAACCCCCACTTCTTCAACTATAGATGTTTTACGTGTGCCCTGTGTAGACCTTTTTACTTCTGTTCCTAAAAAATAACTAACCCATTCTGCTTTAGATATTTTCTTTTTTATAAAAACTTTATTACCTTCTGCTGTTCTTTCTCTTAATTGCTTGCCTGTTTTCTTGTCAATTACAGGCTCTTTAAAAGGTTTGAATCTTTTATTAATAGTAGACTGCGGAAGAATTTTATATATTGTTTCAAAGTTATCTCTTAAAAAAGTTTCATAAGCAACACCTTTGCCCGCAAGTTTTAAAATTTTAGGCTGTAACTTTATTCTAAAGTTTTTAGTCAATTCTTTAGCAAATTCTTTTGAAGTTATTTGAGGAAGTCTTGTACCAAACGTAGCCTCTGTTGCTTGCAAAACTTCTTGTTTTAATTTTTCCGTTATATTAAGCTGTTCTGCTAAATCTTTTTTAGGTTTTGTTTCTTGTGTTTCAGTAACTTCTTCTGTAGTAGTATCAGTTACACCCCTTGCTTCGGTAACGTCAGATTCAAATTCAGTACCTAATAATTTTTGAGCGAATTCTTTAGATCTTTGTGCTAAGTATTTGTTTATATATGCCGCAATAGGTACATTAGAATCAGGATTATATTTCATTATAAGGCCCAGTAAACCTCTATCAGGATCAAATGAAATAGCATCTTTTAAATCTTGAAAATTATATTTTGGAACACTTCTATATTTTTGTACTATATTATTTAACGGTTTATCAAATAGCTCTATTATTTCACCTGCTGCTTCAATACCTTTTTGACTATATAACTCTGTAGCTTTTTCAGATAGTTCAACACTTTTACTCGCTTGGCTTACCACATCGTCTATTGCTTGTGCTTTGGATTCTATTTCAGGACTTATTGCAACACCTTTATTTAATGCTTTAATTATAGCACCACTTGTTTTTCCTTTCCTTACAGAATAACTATAATCTTTAATAAAGTTAAATATATCTTTACCTTTATTCTCGGGATCAAACTTAATTTTTTTAAATCCTAAGTCTTGTAATAGCCTTCTTATAAAATCACCTATCCTAGTTAAAAAGCCTTCATCTAGTTTAAGAAAAGGATTGTTATACAAATCAGATATAGAAGTAAATAATTCTTCAGCTGTCATCTGCTCTGTATAATTAGGATCATTTTCATATTTTTTCATTACTTGTCCTAAAAATGAATCCTCTCCAAAAGTTTCAGGATCTAAAGTTTTAATATGTTCTTTTAACAAATTAGAAAGTTCAACAACTACAGTTTTATTTTCTTCAGTGCGTAAAATTGAAAATAGCCCGTGATGATATACTTCATGGCCCATTACAGTAACATTCCTTGTTTCAGCAGCTGCAACTTTATTTATATAAATTTTAGATTCACCTGTTTTTTTATCTGTAGTAATTCTTCCGCCATCGGTTAAATCCCAACTTTCACCCAACTCTTTTCCTTTTTTTACAAACTCTTCTTTTGAATTAATTTCTATAGTTTCTAATTTTCTTTCTAATTCATTTGCAAAAAGTTTTCCTTTAACAATTTGATTTTGTAATTCATTAGATATTTTTGATTCAATAAATATTTTGCCTAATTTTTGATTAATTTCTTGAATTTGTTCTTCTGGTTTAAATACTTTATCAATGTTTTGGTTTTCGTTTTCTAATTTTCTTTTTTCTATTAATAATTCTATAGCTTCAATTCTTTTTTCACCTTTAACAATTTTTGGTATCGTAGCATTTGAATTTTCAATATCACTTATAGCATTGATTTTAGCCTCACCTTCTTGTTCAGTAATTTTTTTACTTAATACAGCAGCAGTAATTTCTTTTTTAAGATTATTTAAAATTGCCGCTTGAGAATTAGGATCAAACTTTGCAATAATATTATTAGTCACAGCTTTTGTTTCTCTTATAGTTTGTGTTGCAACTTGTTTGCCAAATGGTAAGAAAAACCCAACTAAGCCACCCGCAGCCCCAGATTTTTGTATTTCATCAAAGTCAATATATTTATCTATATCGTTAATAGAGTATCCTTTTGAAATTTGTGAAGTAAGAGTTTGAAAGCTTTCTGTTAAATATTCTGTTAAATATCCTCTTGCTACATTTTTTCCTCCTCTTTGCAAACCACCTGCTCTTATAAATTTTTTAACTCCATCTTTCATAAGAGTTCTTAGAATTGCTTTACCTGGCTTTGTAATCAAAGTCCCAACTATAGTTGCAGCTCCGGCAAATTCTAAAGCGGATTGTATTGTTGCGGACACCGCCGCAATTGCAGCATCACCTTCTCCTGAATCTAAATATTCTAAAAATCTTTCTTCTGTATATTCTTCACCATTAGCTTCCATTTTTGCCATAATAGTATCAAAATATGCATTACCGTATTCTTGTGCAAATACTCCAGCCCCAAAAGTTACAACAGCAAGAGGTAATTGAGGTATTTGTTCACCAACTAAAAAAGCTAAATCACCAAAACTTTTAGGTAATAAACCCTCTGTTTCTCCTTTTCTAAAAAAAGCTAATTCTGCTTCATCACCCCTTAAATCTACAAAATTATTTATTAATGAAATTTTTTGTTGAGCAATTTGAAGTTTTATATCAGAAACTTTTGTTCTTTTAGCATATTGAGCGCCTTGTAAACCAGGTTGAGCACCACTTTCTTCTGTAACAAAATCATTATCATTTAAGCCTTCAATTGATTTTTGTAGCTTAAGTATATTTGTATTTTTAAAAGACAAATCTGTTTTTTGTATTCCAATACTTATATTTCTTAATCCTTTTTTAACACCTTCAGTTAGCATAGTATCATCGGCAATGCCTAATTCTTTTCTTTTTGCCTCTACTAGCTTTTGGCGTTGTTCGTCTGATAAATCTTTAAATTTATTATTATAAGATTCTAAAACAGCCTCTTTATAAGTATTTATTCTATTGTTATATGTTCTGTTATTTCTAATAGTTTTACCATATAATTGAGTAGCATAATACTCTAATTTTTTATTAGCTTCTTGAACTTCATTAATATCTGTTAAATCATACTTTCCTTCTAATAGTTTTTTAAATGTATCTATTTTAGGTTGTATTATTTCTTGAAGATCAGGTAATAAATGTTTTTGAATATATTCATCTCCTTTTATTAAAGAGGATAAGGAGGTATTTAAAGAAGCTGATATGTCTTCTTCTTCTTTTAAATTTTTAAAATCTATTTTATTTGTAAGAATGTTTGCATAAGAAAGAGCATCCTCACTAGATATTTTAGGTTCATAAGCATCAAGCCCGCTATTTAAAAATTCTAAACGCTGTTCTTTATTTTTTTCTTTCCCGTCTAAATAAGTTTTAAATTGCTGTTCATATTTTGGTGGTTCGAATACCAATGAACCATTTCCCAAATTGGAATCCGTATTGGGTGCTTGTTCCCCTCCCGCAGCCGCACCCTGAGCATTGGGGTTTATCTTTACTGGTTCTTCAAATAATACCGCATTCGGATATTTTTTAAAAAAATCATTTTTTCTTTTTGGGTTTACTTCGTATTTTTGACCATCTACAATATAGATTTCATTTTCTTCCATGCTTTTAATTTTATTGTGAAAAGTCTTGATTTATATTTTCATCCTTAATAAGATTATTTAATATATCTTTCATTTCGGAATTTGTCATTCTTCTTGCTGAAGGTAATTTTTGATTGTATACATTTAATAATCCATTAATATCAAGTATAGCTATATCTCCTATAAAAAACATAGGATTACCGGGATATTTAGATTCAAATGCTGTATTAGCTTCTTCATTTGTTATATTTGGTAATTCTTTTTTAATTATACTAAGAAAAAGTTCTTTTTTAGTTTGTGGATTTGTAATAGTTTCTGTAGAAAATATAGGCTCACTTTTAATTATAGTTATCATTTCATCGATAACCCCAGTAGCAGCAGTCCCACTAATACTAGCAGGCATTTTATTAAATATACCTGTCATTAAATCTGTTGCATCATTTATAACTGTAGTTTTATTTTGTTGTGTTTCAGATGGATCCTCTGTACTACGTTTGTAATAAGCATTATAATGGTCTGTTGTTGCTAATTTTAAATTATCCTCAACAAACTTTTTTAAAGTTTCTAATACAACACCACCTGCTTCATCTTTTTCATCATCAACTATTTTTCCATCCGCAATATCTTCTGATAAATATTGTTTAAAATCTTCAGCTTCAACACCTAATTGCTTTAACAAAACCCCTGCTTCATCGCCTGCTAAATATCCTAATTGATCTACGGCAAGAGTTGCATATTGTATGTCTGTTAATTGTAACCCTTCAATTGCTTTATCAATTTCAAAGGTAACAGCCTTCATGCCTTCGCCTTTAGCAGCTTGTTTTTGAGCAGTAGTATTTAATTTTTCTAATATATCATTATATGATTTATGATCTTGTTCTATTAATCCAAAAGCATTTGGAAGATCTTTCATTTCTTTTATAATAGTTTGACCATCAATTTCAAAAACAGCTTTATCTTCTACTAAATAAAATTCACCTGCTTGTCTCATTTTATTAAGCTTTATTAATGTAGAATCATTTAAACTACTTAATAAATCTGTTTGATCTAAAAAATTTTCTCCAGCTTCTTTATATTGGTCGGCCCATGTTTTTAATTCATTTACACTTTCTTTTTGCTCATTTATTAACAATGTTTTTTGCAAATTACCCAGTGAAGAGTCCATTGCAATATTGTAAACATTTTGTTTTATTTTCGCAGCTTTACTAGTTAACCATGATACTCCTTGGGAAGGCACACCTTTAAACTCAGGATCTTTATATTGACTAATTAGTTTAACACTAAAAGCTTCTCTTTCTTGCATAGCCTCCTTAAAAGCTTTGCCTTCTGCTGCTATTAATTGTCTTTCTCTAAGCGCAGCTTTTTCCATTTTATCTATAGCTGGTTGTACTGCACCGGCTAAATCTAAAGGCATACCAGGCCCTTGTGCTAATCCTAATAATCTTGCGTTAATTGCCATAATTTAAATTTTACATTCCGCCAGCGGCAAGTCTTGCGCCACCAGCAACTACATTTCCAATACCGCCTACTAATCCTTCTGTAGCCGCTTTTCTTGCTGCGTCCGCAGCTGCTTTTCTTTGTGATGCAGCATCTAATAATTGTTCCGTTCTTCCAAATTCTTTAGCTTCTTTTGCTTGCTGTCCAGCGGCTCTTGCTCTTTGCAAGCCTTGTTGGCCTCTCGCACTAGCCATTTGGTTAGCTCTTTCTTGCTGCCCAATACTTGCCGATGATTGTTGTAAATTTGTAGATTGCTGTTGGGCTAGTGTTTGTGCCAATGCAGCAATACCACTACCACCTGCTGCTCCTCTTAAACCAGACAATGTGCCTGCCAGGCCTTGTTGTTGCTGTTGAGAAGCAAAATTTGCTTGTTGCTGGTTTACAGTTAAATCTTCAAATGTATTTGTTAGATTTGCTGATGGATCTTTAAATTCAAAGTTTTCATATTCTGATTTTCTTTGAGCAAGCTCTGCCTTTGCGGCTCTTTGTTCTCTTCTTCGAGCACGGCCGCCTATAATGCCACCGGCAATACCTGCTAGTCCGCCTGCAATTTGTCCAAACGCACCACCACCACCACCACCACCGGCAGCTTCTTCAGCTTGTTTTAAAGGAGAATTGTCTAATATTGATTTTAAAGGTGTATTTCTCATAATTAATTACTACTAAACATTGTTTCGCTGTTCACAGCGTATAATTCACAAAAATCGGTGCTATCATTTTCCATTTTTATAGTGGCTTGATAGCCAATGAGTCCACTACTATTTATTACGTTATTTTTAGCAAACATAAAGTAATCACCAATAACTGGTCTAGGCGTTGTTGAACTAACATCCACCACAAAACTTAATCTATCTGTTGCTACAGATTGGCATATGCCTAATTCTATTAAAGAACCATTCTTCAAAAATAGCACGGTATCTCCTTTCTGTAAAGAAGTATTTATATTTTTATCAAAGTTTATAGTTAAGTTTGCCATAATTATATAATTTCATATTTCCAATAATCAGTATTTTCAGCTGCTATACCATCTCCTCCTTGTAATTCCGATCTAATTAATCTTATGTCGGTTCTATATGAATTGTAAAATAAACTTTGTCTTTTACCTGTTGATATAGTGCTTGCGCCAAGAATAGAATATAATTTAGCCGATAAAGGTTTATTTGTAGCCGGATCTATAGCATGAGCTGAATAAGTACCAGCACCCACACGCCTTAATCCTTGAAAAGGCCAATCTACATTGCCATCCCAATAAGGGTATACCGGTGTAACACTTCCGCTGCTAGGCCCTGCTAAAAGTTTTACTGTTTTTAATCCATAATAACTTTGTACGCTGCTTATTTGTGTAAAACCACTAGAACCTGAAATTGAATATTGACCGCCTCCTATATGAGTAAGATATCCCTGTGTTGCATAAAGTCCTCTATTTTTTCCTGAACGACTATTACTAACACTAAGTGCAATAGAAAGATCCACAAAAGGTCTATATAAAGCAACTGCTTGTAAATTTATTCTAGGATAAAGACTCATGCCATATTGGCCAATAGCTGGCGTTTGAGTACGAGCCTTTGCTTCTGCATTTGCTAAACTATATCCTTGACTTAAAAAAAGCTTACGAAGCCTTATATATGTTTGGTCAAGAACATTTTGTAATTCTATATAAATTCTATAACCTCTTTTGCCTCTATATACCTCTGCTGGAAATACGCCTATACCATCTTTATCAAAATATATTGTAGCTTCTAATTCACCATAATTAGTTAAATAAGGATCTGAAATAATTTTAATTTTATCATTTACAAATACACTAGATATGCCGGCTTCACTTTGCAATTGATTTTTTACAATATTATAATTAATTAAAGAAGACATTATAGGATTAAGTGCCCCTACACTTCCACTCCCATTAGGAACTTGGTTTTGGGAACTCCATATTGTAGGTGTTGCAAAATCATTATAAATAACATTTATGCCTGAAGAAGGATCAGTATCATCAAAATCATGTACTTTCCATCGGCCTTTAATTTTTACAAGGGTATCTTTGTAAATTTCACTTTTAATATTAATATAATTTTCAGCAGTGTCTTTGTATACATTGTGTTGATAAAACCCAGGATGCCAATCATAATCATATTGCATTAAATCAACAGGATCTGTTACAACGCCACTGCTATTTTTAGTAATAATTTGACAAATTTCTTTTTTAGTTATTACACCATTATTAGAATTATATAAACTTTTATCACCTGCGACTATAAAAGATTGTGTGGATAATCCTGCACCATATAATAAACCAGGTTTTGCAACACTAGCGCTTTCTTGTTTATATATTTTACTACCATCAGGTAATGTTTTGTCTGTAACCCAATATTTTGGGAAGCTGCTATTTGTAGCGTCATTTGTTGAATATTGTTTAACATTTTCATTGCTATTACCGGGTTGATGAGTGCAATCAACATCTGATTTTGCTGATACTAAATGATATTTATCAACAAGAGTTGTGCCGTCGTATTTTTTGTCAGAATGTAATACTCCTTCTATAGTAGCTTTTAACATTACAGAAGTTGCGTCGCTTTGTAAATTAACTAATATATTAATAGTTAGTTCATGTGTGGTTGTATTATAAGAATATTTACTTGTAATTGCTTGTGTAGAAGAATTTGCAGTAAATAAATTATATGTAGCGGAACCAGAAGGCTGTGCAAGTTTAGAAGCACCATGAACTTCTGTATACCTAAATTTACTTGCATCTGAAAAATCATTTGGGTCAATTACTCCATAATCTTTTAATACACCTACGGGTATTACGGCTTGAAATAAATAATTTGCATTATGAGGTAAATTAGTAGCTCTTGCATTAACAGTATGATTTGATAAACCAGTTGGATTATTATTTAATTGAGAAGAGAGTGCCGTAGGTATTGCAAATTCTGCAGCATCAATATCGTCTAATTTACCTTCAAATCTTACTTGTAAAGTGACAAAGGGAGCACTAGTTGCTGGTTTAGTTTCTGTAAGTGTTGTGCTATTTTTAGGTCTAATAGTAAATGTTTGACTAGTTGCAGGTTGTGTAAAATTTTGTGATTTAAAACCAATCTCTAAAGTACTATTTACTTTTCTAAGTAATAATTCATTACTATCGGCAAAGGTATTTAATACACTATTATTACCGCTGTCTAAAAACTCAAAATCATCTGCATCAATACTATCCTTAAACAAATACCCCGATGCAGGTGTTAGCGTCCAAAAATATTCTGTTGCTGATGGTGTTGATATTAATCCTGCACCCCCTGTAACAGTATAAGTTGTTGAAACAGCCGTATAATTACCAGAGCTTGATCCATCTTTAGAATTATTATCGTAATCAAATGTAGTTGTAACATTAATACCTACAAGATTGCTAATATCTAAAGTATATGTTTCGTCTTGAATTAAGTCATCAATTTTTAAAGTTCCTGAAACTGTAACTTTATTAGTATTGGGGCTAGCGGCAAAAGTCATTTGATTAAACGAAATGTCTGCATTATTATCATTAGACCCAAAATCAACATCTGCATTTGTTGGTTGCTTACCTATAGTATAAGAGCCTGAAGGCAAAGTTAATTCAATTGAAAAATCTCTTTTATTAGCTGTATTTATATAATCTGATATTTCAAAAAATTCTTGAGCTGTACTGGAATGAATAATAGCAAGAACAGCATTTTTTCTCACTTTAGCTACTCTAGAAATAGTTACTGTATTACTTCCAAATCCAGTGTCTATTTTTGTACCTTTTAAATTTTTAAACAATATTGTAAATGTTTCAGCTGTATTACCCGCTGGAAAATCTAAAAATATTTCTTTTCTATTGGTATTATCTAATTTTATATTAACATCCGTTATTGTTCCAGTTACATTACCACTAAATAATATGTTTACCTCTGCATCTTTTTCACCTTTTACTGTTAATATTCTTTGGGTTGCTGCATTAGGTAAAACAGTTATATCAATATTTTTAGAATAAATAAGTTTATCTAAAACAACTATTTCTGAAGGAGTTATTGTAATTGTGTAGTCTAATGTATTCGTATTATTAGAAATAAAAACGCTTTCAATAATTTCATAAACAGTATCAGATATTCTATTTAATTGTAATTGTATTTCAGTATTATTTAAAAGAAAGCTCGAATCAGTTAAAAAATATCCATTTTTAGCTGTTATTATTCTTTTATTAATAATTTTTTCAATACCTAAAGTACCTTGAACATTAAAAGTACCTGTTTTTGATTCTGTAAAGTTAAAATTATCTCCAGAAATAGTATAATTACCATTAACTTTACTAGGTAATTTTTTAGTTTTACCAACTACATCATAAGAAAATGAAGAGTCGGATGTAGGTTGTGTTACATTTAAAGATAATGTTGCAACAACTTGATCTACGGCTGCTTGTTCAAATTTAAAATTATTACCTTGAAAATCGTTACTATCTATTTGGTATCCAGTAGCTGCAAATATTTTAAATACAACATTAGTAATTGCTTCACCTGGTGCTTGTGTTTTAGTTACAACAGTTGATTTTAATGTGCTTGGAGTTAAATTTAAATTAAATGTTGCGGTTGTATTTGAAACATTACCAAGTTGCGATGTGTAAGAATTTGCACCTGCTGCCACCGATTTTCCAATACCTTGAGCAGAAAAATTCTTTTGATCTAATGTAGATATTGTTTTTGCTGATTGAGTAATATTCGCAAAATACTTATTTTCTTTATCTTTGAAAGATGTTTCTGTTCCAGTTACTTGGTCTGTTTGTATTTCTTTAGCAATCCAACCTGATGTGCCTTCATATCCTAATGTTTTAAATTTTTTAATTGTAGAAGGATTATCATTTATTGTAAATTCTACAGCAGAGTTGTATTGTGTATTATAAAAATTGTTTCTAGGAACGTTAGTGCTGCCATGTTCCCACAAATTACCCGCATAATAAGAATAGTATGTACTATTTAATGAAATAGCATTCTCAGGTATATAAGATTTTCTTGTTACCCACCCGTTTACATTTTCATCAAAACAAACTGTGTCTAATCCATCAAAAGTTATATTATATAAGCCGTTAGAAGTATCATAAGAAGAATAAAGAACAGTATTATTTTTTAATCTATCATCAAAAAAATCATTCATATAATTAGATGATATTGTTGTAATACCATCTTTAGATAATCTTATTATAACTCCTCTTTTTGGATCTGCATTATAAGCTCTAAAACCATATGAAGCAAAAGATTCTGGCAAAGTAGAAATACCATATTCACCTGTAAAAGGTATAACATTGCCTATTACGCGATTAGATGCTATAACATTTGAAGAACCATCCGCGTTAAATAATATATCTTTATCAGCTAAAGCCCTTACGATTTTATCTTCACAATATATAACTAAATCATTATCTCTTGCAAAAAGTTTTTGAATACTACCATATGATGGCATTAAATCTTTTGTTATAGGATTAGCAACATTAAACTGGTTTGATTGATTAGTTCCTGATCTTGAATTTATTATGCCAGACCAAATGAGTCCGTTAAATTTGTGTTCTTCTTTAAATTGTTCAGCTAAAGGCGCAGATGCTCTAACTCCTAAATCAATAAAAGTAGCATTAAAATCGTCCCTTATTCTATTTGATTCAACCCCATTGCCAAAACATATAGCGTTATACCAATCTAAAGAATGAGTTTGGCCATGCTCTTCTATGCTATACGCTTTTTGAGTTTCAAAATATATGTCTAAGTCTGTTTTGCTTTGTAAAGGTTCGGTTTCAAATATGCCGGGGTTTTTTATGTAATCTTGTACATCATCATCAACTTCTTGTAATACTTCCATTTTAGGTTCTTTTCCCCAAGTGTCCTGGCCTCTTCTACAAACACTTTCTGTAAGAAATTTAATAGGATCTCCATCTTTATCAATAAATGCAAAATGAATACGCTTATATGTTCTCCTTCTAGTTCCTCCAAAACCTCTTCGGTGATCATCTATAAGCACATTGCCTATTTCATAAATAGTATCATGATGAGGTGTTCCGTCGGCATTAACAAACCTAACAAAATTTCCAACTTTAGCTAACTTAGATAATTTAAGAACTTCATTATTTAAAAAACGGGTTGCTGCTTCAAAACTAATATGATACTCTATACTTCCTTGCTTATGTCGTTTACCTGTTTCTGGAGTAGAGCCTACTGTTTTTAAACCGCCATCAGATAGCACGAAAGGATTTACAGCCTCTCTATGTGCATTGTTTCTTCCTCTAGCTTTGTTTTCATAACCATTATTACTTCTATATGAATCTTCATTTTTTGAATAGACGCCTATTAAAGAAACAGATTCTTTTGCTAAATAAGAAACACCGCCCACGTCTTGAGAAGCAATAGCGGAAGAAAGGGTAGAATTAGTTTTTAATTTAACAAAAAATCTTCCATCAAATTCTTTATCGCCAGCTGCAGAATATTCTTCCCAAATATTCATATTAACACCAAAATTTGTAGTTGTGTCCCCTAAATTGCCATTTTTTTGATAAATTCTTTCTACATCTTCTTTAAAAGGGTCTTCAAAATCAATTTTTATTTCATTAGCCCCTTCAGGATGTTGACTTAGTCTTTTTATTTGATATTTTTTTGAATCCCTTCCTAAGTATTCAAAAGAAATATACCGACCGGGTTTAATTTGAGCTGTATCTGTCAATTCTACACCATTAGAGCTGCCATTTGCTTGTTTTATTTGTACCGAAGCATAGTCTGTTAAAGGAGCATTATTTTCAGCATTAGATTTATTTGTAATTGGATTTCCACCTCCACTACCGGCTAAGTCATCTGTAAAAACTATATCACCAAGAGATAAAACAATTCTTTTTCTATTAGTAATAAACTCCGGCGGGTCCGACTTAATGTCAATTATTTTATACCTATTAGCAGTATCATTTACAAATTCGTCAGCACCGTGTTTCTTTTTTAACAATAAATAATGCTCATCTGTTATTTTATTTCTTTCGCCAGATGGAAAACTAACATAAGTAAATCCGTTTTCTTCATCTTGGTAAATACGATCTACTGCTAAATTATAATATTCATTAGAGGGGTCTTTAATATAATATTTAAAATATTTAGCCCAAGCAGGCGGCTGATTTTCTAATGATATATTAAATTTGTTTTTTGTAATTGCATTTTTTTTAGCAACTTTAATACTACTATTATTTCCGGTTAAAACAGGTGTGTGCCTATTATACTCGTCTATATAAATAACACCTATTTGATAATTTCTATCTGATTTTATAGTTTTATTTAATCCGTCGGTTCTTTCTTCAATACCTATTTTAAAATCTGGTTCTGTATGAACATCATAGTTTTGATAATAATTACCGTATATAACTCTATTGGCAGTTATTTCTTGAGCTTTAGCACGTTTAGGCACATTATCCCAAGCCCTTAATAATTGATCATTAGGAATTATAGAATGAATTTTTTCTTTTTCAATTTCAACAGTTCCAGGCGTTGTAGATGAATCAAAATCAATTTTCTTTTTTGTTTCATAAACATATATATTATTGTTTTTTGTTTCTTTAAATAATATATCTATTTCTTTTATATCTTTACCACCTATATCAAAATTTTTTAATATTATTTTTTGAGCGTTATTTACCATCCCATTATTGAAAGCTTCTTTGCCATCATAGTTAAAATCACCTGGAAAAAACGCGGGAATAGAAAAAGGAGATATTGTTGAGTATTCCCCGTTGTCATACTTCCATCTATAAGCAAATCTTGGAAAATTTAATTCATATAAAGGTTTTTTCTGTATTAATTCAATCTCAAAAGGGAAAGAACTGTTCGTAGTTGTGTCTTCAACAGTATCGACTCTTAAAACTATTCTTTTACTTAAAGAAACATCGTTAGTTATACTCACAACGGTAGCCTGTATTTGAATATCAGTATCTTCAGAAAATATTTCAACCGAATCTCCTTTTTGCCATATTGGGTTTTGAGGTAAATTTGTTATTTCAATTGTATTTCCAGTAATTTTTTCAAATAAATTTAAAGAAACTTGAATGCTTGTTAACCCACCATCTATACTGTTTAAAACTTCAACATCAGGAGCATTCATTGGGGCTTTTTTCGCTACAGAAATATCTTCTTCTGTAAAAGGTTGTGTTAATGTTTTAACAACCCCATTTACATCTTTTGTTTTATATTCTATTTCAGTATCTCCTGAAGGATTATTTAAAGAATATTTTTTAAATTTAGGTATATAAATTCTTCTTGGAGGATTTAATCCATCAGTAAAAAATAATAAATCGTCTATTATGTTTATCCCAGTAATTTTATTTTTTTTAGAAAAATTTAATATTCCAAATTTAACAGATGTAACAGTCGGGGATATATTACCTAATTTAGGAAAATCATAAATTATATTTTTAAAAACAAGTTGATCTAAATTACCATTTTGTTCTTTTCTTAATATTGTATTTTTTGGAATAGAAATATTAACATAAGGATCTTCCAATGTAATGTCAATATTATGTTCAATTAATACCTCTTCCCCTATTTGAATAGGTATAGGTTTTTGTATAACTGTTTCTAATTCATTTATATTATAATTTTGAATTATTAATTCTGAATCAGCATTACTTGTTAATATTATTTGATCTAAAGTTACCGTTTCTGTAGTTTTAGAATCTTTTATTACAACATTTGTTTCTTTTGTTTTTTGATCATATTCATAAATAACATCACTTTCATCCGAAGTTACAAACCAATATATTTTATTTTTTAAAGAATAAGAAATACTACCTATTGTTACGGCAGAGCTATCATTTGAATAAAAATCAGATAGTTGTTCGTTACCTAATAAATTTTCAATAGCTCCCACATCAGAACTCTCAGACGATGCTACTTTGACGTTTAATGCGTCAATATATTCACCATTTGGTATAAGCCTGTCGTCGAGGTCTTTATTCATTCTCCCCGACGTAAAAGTATGCTTAAGTTCTGCCATTAGTGTTTAATTTGTTTTGATTTACCTCTCATAGTTTGAGTGAGATCTTCCATATTAATGTTAGCTAATCTAATTTTAGCTGAACGCATTGTAGCTTTCTTTTCTTTTTTTAATCTATTTACTTGGTATTCAGGTATATTTGCTTTTGCAGACATGATAGCCAATGCTATAGACTTATACATAGCTTCTTCCGCATACTTATGTATTTTCATATCCCCGTCAACATTTAATCCGTCCGACACGTATTTTATAATTATTATTTTGTTTTTAACACCGCTACTAAAAGATATAACACCTCTTGGTTGATCTATTATAAATGTATCATTTCTATTTGCATCTTGTGGATTAATACCATATCTTTTACCAAAATCAACATTAATCCCTCCGCCTTCTTCTAAATATTTGGTGTCTGATAGATCTGGGGTGCCTGTAGCGTTGTCGTTTTGAGCCTTAAACCTTTTTGAAGCTTCAGATTCTTTGCCTAATAATACGTTACCCTGATTATCATATAAAAGATTATAATCTTGATCTTGAAGAAAAGGGGTTGGGGCTGTAGTATTGTTAGTCGGCTTTAAAGGTCTTTCAAGACCATTATCATCTAAACAAGTAATTCTTACATAACTAACAAAATCGTGTGGCAATGGAAATGATAATGATGGTGGTATTTCAATTTCTATTGATTTAACATTATCTATAGTGTCATAGCTTAGCTCTTGCAAAGTTCTTTGTGCATGGTATGCAATTTCAGTCCTTTTTGCAGATTTTATTATTTTATCATCTCCAACATAAGAAACAAGAAAATTACTTATAATATCGTCAATTGATATAAATTGATAATAACCTTGATTCTTACTATTGTAGTATTCTTTTGGAGTATATTGTGCTAAAGCCATTTATTATGATTTTTCTTTTTGTACTTTTAAATTGTCTTTTTGTTCTGCAACCTGGCTTATTTCAGGTTGTTTTATAACAAGTCCTGCATAACTTAATATTTTATATACAACAGTAGTTTCATCAGACTCATGCAATTCAAAATCTGTTGCCGTCGATGAATCATATTTTGCTATTGAACTTATTTCTACATATCCCCAAACAACTTGTGCTGGTTTTTTAATGTAAGTACATGATAATGAAGTTATTGTGGAAGGATAAACCGTAAGGTTATTGCCGTTTCTAATGTAAACAGGTTTTTTAACATCTGGTTTTGTAAGTTTAGATGCATTTATGTGTAGAAAATCGTTTTGATCTATTGCATCAAGCTCTGTTGTGTTGTTATAATATACAGTACCAAGCCTATATATATCTGATGGTAAAGCAAATACAGAATTTGCTATACTCAATCCAGCTGTGGTTCTAAATAAATTAATTTTTTCTTTAATATTGTTAACTATATTAGCGTATTCATTTGTTATTTCGCCTGTTCTGTTAAATTGATTTAGGTCATAAAAGTACTGTTCAAACACTTCTAACTGTGCTTGATTTGCTAAAAGATTATATTCTTGTGGAGTCATATAACCTCTATTCTCTTTATTAAGAATGGCTTGTACTCTTTGATATACTGTATCTACGCTAATCATATTTTTTTATTTATAATGAAGGGCCACACTAAGTGACCCTATCACTATAGTTTGACTATTTAAATTTCTTTTCAATTGCTTTATAAACTTCAGAACCTTCATCCGTTTTTAAATACGCAGCAAAAGCTGAATATGGATTTTCATCAAAAGGAACTGTCATTAGCTTTTTATTATTATTATACCAGAAGAAATTTCTTTGGTCTGGATCTAAGTATATAATAGAAGCCTCTGTTGCTTTAATAGTAAAGTTTCTTAATTGAACATTATCATCATTTACTAAATTTATAAATAATACAGGATTATCTTTTGCAAATAATAATAAATCTCTTTTAATTTCTTGAGATGTCATTTTTGAAACCGAAGAGCCTTGTTCTACTCTTAACACAGCTTCTGCATGATCAACCTCTAATTTACTTGCTAAGTTTAAAGCTTCAATTTCTAATTGTATGTCTTCTAATTCATCTTTAGCCTCTTCAACATTATCAATTTCGTAATAAGTTACATTTCTTTGAGGATGATATAAAGACAATAGCTTTTGTAAGCATTGGTCAATTTTAGACACAAATAAATTGCCATCTTTAAAAACTATATGCTGTAATGTAGATCTACCTTTTTGTTCATCAACAAATGGAGATTTTTGATTAATAGCATATCTTAATTCTCTTGAAAACCCTTTTTCTTCATCAAACCACATAAGAGGTGTTCTTCCGTGATGTTTTGATGCCAGGGTAAGTGTTAAAGGCATTTTATTGCCTAATAACGCATATGTTCTATCTTTTACAACCCACTCATTGGTGGTTGCTTTTTGTTTTGTTGCCATAATATAATATAATATAATTAATAAAATGTAAAGGAAGGAGCACTCAAAAAGAATGCCCCTTGTCTTTACTTTAAAATTAAGCTACCTGAGAGGCAGTTTTAAATAATACGAAGTTATTAGCTCCTTGAACACACAAACATCTTTCTGATAAGAAGTGTACATTCATTTCATCAACGTCAGAAGTATAAACTCCACCTACAGATCCAGTGATCCAAGATTTCATTTTTCTATCATCAGCTTCAGAAGCTCTATATCTTACGTGCAAGAATGGTCTTTTAATGTTTTTACCAAGCGATTGATCGTACACTGTTGAAGTTCCAGCAGGTACAAGTACACCGTCGATATTTCCACCAAGTCCTCTTGTTGTAGCATCATTTAAATATTTCCAGTCAGTCTTATAAAAATCATAAGAACCTCTTCTGAAACCGCTAAACCCAAGATTAAGCGCCATGTCCTCACTATTGTTGAATACTCCAAAAGAACTACCACCATTATAATGAGCATTTACGGCTCCTAGCATATCATCAAAGGTAAGTGCAGTGGCTCTATTAAGGAAAAGCATGTTTTCTTCAATAGCTCCTTGCTTATCTAAATTTTTAAGAATTTCATCAAAGTCTTGTAACCCAGATCTTGCAGCACCATCAGAATTGTCTAGTGCATTTTCACCTGAATTAAAGTTTTGATAAATATTCCCTCTTGACTCAATAGCAGCAAACATACCTTCAGTACCTTTGTATCCATCGCCTATAGCGCCAGATCCAGAAGCAGCAAGTTCACCTTCTACCATAGCCATTTCAAGATAATCCTCATATCTAAGCCTTGTTTCATGTTCTGATTTTAAGTACCATAGGTACCCAGACGCCCCGTTTTCGGTAGTAACCTCAACCCAACCAATTTGCGCAGTATCAGAACCAGAGATAGAATATTTATCTTTGATAATGATAGGCGAATTAGAGAATTTTTGGAAACCAGCATCAACAGAACCGGCCATACCTGCAGTTCCTTTAGCAAATTCAGAACCGTATACAAACACCTTAACAGTTACAGACGAACCTGAAGTAAGTCCAGCCGCAGTAAGTGTAGACCCACCGTAAGCTTTAACAGTAAATGTGTTAGTAGCTACAGCAGAAACAACTCCTTTAACCACTTTATCAGCAGTCCAAGTAACACCGTCGTTAGGGTGAGTTCCAGCTTCAATAAGTGCAACAGTTTGGCCAACTCTTACAGCGTGTCCGTTTTCAGTGACAACGCCAGAAGTAGTATTAGCAGATGCTGCATTATAAGCAATGTGTAATCTTCCTTGTTCTGACCAAATAATTTGATCCGAAGCGGAAGGAATTTCAGCACCAACCATACGTAAGAAAGAAGCTACGGATCTGTTTCCATATCTTTCAACTTCTTTTTCGTATACATCGGGTAGAAATTGTTGTGTAAATGTTCCTCCACCAGAAGCAGAGTCAAATGTTAGGTAGTTATTACCAAACAACGTTTTTGTTGGGGTAGGCGTTAATCCTGCTGGAAACGATCCACCCGTACTAAATAATCCCATTTTTTTAAATTTTTAAAGTTATTTTCTAAGTTTAATTCGTAAACGTTCGAAATCATCACCACTTACTGCTTTAACTTGCATACCCCCTTGAGTAGTTACATTTTCATGTGTACCCCTTGGGTTCATATCTATGTTTTTAGATTGGGCCATATTAGCTTTAACAGCATCGGCTTTACCTTGTTCATAAAAATGGTTTGCAACAGCATCAGCATTCATAGCTGTAAATAATGCTTTGTGATAACCACCGGCATCTTTCATATTATTGTTTTTGTCAACAAACTTGCTGACTAACGAATTAATGTCGGATTGGTTTTCTTTTACATTATTAACATCTTTGACTTTAAATCTATATTTGTTTTCGCCTACTTTATATTCAAAACCTTTGAAATTTTCAGAAAACAAATCGCTTGTTTTTTGTTCAAATATAGATCTCTGTTGTTTAGATGTTTCTTGCGTCTGTTTATAATTGTCGTAAAACTGAACCGCTTCTTTCTGTTCATGAGACAACTTAGAACTTAACTTAAGTTCGTCGTAGTACTTACTCTTTAAATTAGTAAGAGTTGATTTAGCCTCGGCAATTGATTCTTTTAAAGCAAGTTTTTTTCTTTTAACATCTCTTTCTTCATCTGATTCTTCATCATAAGAAAAAGAGTCATCAATTAAAAAACTTATTTCTTCTTCTGTTAAATGCGGCTTAGTTTGGCGATAATGCTCTCTTAGTATTTGCATATCTTCCATGTCCGCATAATCTTTATTAAGATTTACATAATCTTCAAGAGTACCTCCTGTTTCTTTCATAAAATCAACTAATTTGTCAATATTTTCAGGTAATTCAGGTTGTGGCTCTTGTATATTATTTACGTCTTCCGATTTTTCTTTAAGCTTATTAGGAATATCTTTTATTTTATCCGCTAATGTAGCTTCTTCTTCCTCATTTACAAGCTCTAATACTTCATCCTCATTGTTATCGGTGTCGCTTTCTCCGGAAGGTTTTTCATTTGTTGTTTCGATGTTTTGTTCTTGTACCTCTCCGCTAGTTTCGGATTCGTCGCGTACAGGTACCTCATCTGTGCTTTGCTCTTTAGCGGCATCTTCTTCTTGTTTAAATTTACGTAAATCTAATTTTAGCGTCCCGTCTTCATCAACTGGTGTTTTGTACGGAGTGGGCTCTTCTTTTTTTTCTTTTGTTTTAGGTTGTGCTTGATCTTCAGTTTTATCAACTGTTTCTTCCTGCACAGCCTCTTTTATTTCTTCTGCCATGATAAAATATTATATAATTATTAAAAGTTATTATCGGGGTTCAAATTGTTCTAAGTTAAATCCGCTCCCCATGGTATCGTTACCAGCAGATTCAAATTTTTGCTCACCTTTTTTGTCTTTTCTTTGTTCTATTAATTGAGACTGTTGGCTAGCTTGTATTCTTGTTCTTTCATCTTTTCTATCTTCTTTAAAACTTTCTTTGTTTTTATATATTTCTGTTTCTTGTTGTTTTAAAGCCATATTAAGATCAAACTCAAATTTCATTAATTCTTTTTTGTATTCTTTTTCTTGCGCTAATTTTTTTATTTCTAATTCCGCTTCAACTTGAGCTAATTGAGATTTTTGTGCATTAATAGCTTCATTTTTTTGTATTTCCATTTGAGCAGCAACTTGTGTATTTTGAGAATTTGCATTAGCTTGCGCTTGAATATTTTGCTGTTGTTGTTTTTGATCTAAATCTATTTTCTTTTTTCTTCTTACTTTTAAAAGCTGATTAGCTAATTTTATATTTTTAATTTCTCTAATATCAATAGCATCTTCTAAATATATTTGATCTTTAGCTAAAGCTTGTTGTATATTATTTTCAAGTTTTTGTTTTTCTTCTTCATCTGGTGATAATTCAATAAAAATACCAAAATCATGTAAATGCATATTTTTAATATCATCTAATGTTGAAACATTAAATCTTCCAATGCTAGAAATAAATGCTTCTCTTGTAGGAGAAAACTCTAACACATCAGATATTCTTAAACTTATAGCTTCAGCTGTTTTAGCAACGAGATATAGACTTGATTGTAATATGTGCCTTGTCGCTGTATTAGAATTTGCTGCTGCTAATTTTTGAACACCCACTAAAGCATTTTTATCGGGTAATGATCCATCTCTTGCTTCATTTAAGCCGGTTACATCCCTAATCATTTGTAAATAATAATTATAAGTGTTTATAAGAGAGCCTATTTTATTATTACCCCCATTTGATGTAAGCTCTTGAATAGGCACTTTACCCGGATTCATATCCCCTTCCTGTGTCATAGATCTTCCAATTACAGAACCTGTTTGAAAAAACATATTTAATGCTTCTTGAGGATTGTAATTTGTGCCATTACCCAGATCTATTTCAGCAAGGCCATCGGCATCTAAATAAACTCCATCTGGAATCATTCTTGCCATAACTTGCTGTAACTTTAAATGTGTAAGTTGAATCATATCAGCAAAACCTGTAATTCTGCTAACTAAAGACTCTATCCTTCCTTTATATATTCTAGGTGCTACTATATTATAATTCATCATTACTTTTGTAGTATCACTTTTAGGCCTTACCATATTTTTAGCAATTTCCCATTTAAGCATTTTTTTTGTACCTAAAACAAATGCACCATCATATACAACCTCTAAAGATCTTGATTGTTTTGTAAATAAATCACTATCAGCTGGAGGATTAAATTGATCATCTTTTGGTATTGCTTTATCAGCACCTGTAGCCGTCTTTTTTATTTTAAATACTTGATTGTTATATGTTTTATAATTAAAATATAAAACCTGTATTGTATTAGCATCTAAAACTGAATCTTCATTTACATATCTATTATGTGAAGCTGCAGTTTGTACACCTTGTTGAGAAATATTTTTTAATTCATCATCTGTTAATTCTGGAAATTGTTGCTTTAGTTCATTTATAGTTACGGATCTTACTTCTCCTATATAGTATACATCGTCAAAATAAGGCGAATGCGTATAAGAATAAACTAAATCTGCTGGATCAACGTATTTTAATTTTATACCTTCTGCGGTATTAAACTCATTTTTTAAAGCACCAATACCTATAACGGCTAAATCATAATTAATTCTTCTTTGTGTTAAATCATAATTATTAGAATTAAATATAGTATTAATTGCTTGTTCTTCTGCAATTTCAATAGATTGTTTATATTCTAATTGCATGTGCAAAGATAATTCATCTTCGTTTTCAGGTAAATTATCTTTTTTTGTATTGTATACATTTATTCCTAACTTTTGTTCAATTTCATCAGAAATTTCTTTAGTTTTCATGTCAGCAATAATAGCTTCTACATAATCAGTTCTTTGTTTTATAGACGAAGGATCTTGTGAAAAAGCTTTTATATCATATAATCTGTCAGACATACCGTTTACAACTATATCAACAAACTTTGGTATTATAGGTACAGGCTTCCAGTCTAAATTTAAATATGATAAATCACCATTAATAGATAATTCATCTTTATATTTTTTTACTGATTGTTCTCCCCTTGCATATAATCTAAGTCTATGATATTCATCTCTATTAGAAAAAAATCTTGTTGCACCGCTGTCCCTTTTAAACCATTCGTGTTCTACAGCACGGGCAACTTTTAAACCGTACTCTAGGCTAGCCTTCTCAACATCAGAGGCTATTTGACTAGGAAATGAACTTTTTAGTATTGTTTCTGCCATGCTATTGTATTATTTGCGACTGCATTCCTTTATTATTAAATCTTGATAACTTCAAATCTAAACCTTTTTTTTCATATTTTGGGCGAGGGTGATATAAATGTCTATTACATGCCATAATAGCCAAGCCTGAACTTATAGTAGCATCAAACTTAGTTCTTTTATTTATATCAAATTTAGCCCAATCATTTAGCGTTGTATTAAAATATATATTTCCAAACCCGTCATCATTCATACCCACGTGTTTTTGTATATATGTTTCAATTGCCGCCGCATGCACTTGTTTAATGTCTTCAGAAGAGTTAGGTATTCCACCAACTTCTCTTTCTGCAACTGATAGTTTATTCCAAACTTTATCTGGCCTATTCATTGCAAACCCTCTATAACCTCTTCGTTTTAAATAGTATAAAAGACGAGGTTTGTTATTTTCAGCAAGCATTGGCATACCATAATACACTAATGCCATCAATACATCTTCAAAAAA